>Ga0209949_1000079_pt1 | contig 54527 bp, 30 predicted proteins | sample SalPonC_black_MG_FD_185711 | JGI IMG/M metagenome (GOLD analysis project Ga0209949, IMG submission 185711) | Salt pond soil microbial communities from South San Francisco under conditions of wetland restoration - Salt Pond MetaG... | ecosystem: Environmental > Aquatic > Marine > Intertidal zone... | reverse complement strand
TAAACTTTTTTCATTCCGCCGAAGGTGATCCCTTGTGGGTTCCGGCGAGGCGTTTTTTCGACTGCGTACCTGGAAGGTACGGAGGAGAAAAAAGCCGAAGTCCAGGTTCCGCAAGGGGGCAGCTGTAAGCCAATGCAAAAAAGTTTAAATCACTTCAATTAAAACAAGGCATTTCATTGCGCACGAGCAGCACAACTTATGCAACTCAACGATTTCGAAAATTTCGTTTCCGGTACGGTCCTTCATCGCGGACGACGGTATTACAAATCGGGTCATGTGGTCGGCTTGATGCTCAGGGATGACGGAGAACATTGGTCGGCGCTGGTAGAGGGATCGCGGGGCGCGTACGACGTATCGGTGCATCTGAAGGGTGAGGAAATTGTCGACTGGGACTGCACCTGCCCCTACGACTGGGAACCGCTCTGCAAGCACCTGGTGGCGGTACTGCTGGAAATCAGGGATGAAATCGGATCAGAAGGGGTTCCATTGGCGGGGCAGGCGCAGCGTAAGAAAATGGCGCCTAGCCGCCCGATTGAGGAAATGCTGGACCAATACGAAGCACTTAGCACGGCGGAACGACAGCTGCTGAAAGTCGCCGCGCTCATCTCCGAGCCCTTCGCCAAAACCAGGCTTTTTAATCTCTTCATAGATAACGGCTATGAGTACCGGGGCAAGCGCTTATATCCGAAAGAAGGCAATCAGCTGCTCGAAGGGTTGGCGGAAAAGGGGTTTCTGATCCCAGTGGGTACGCAGTGGAAAATGGACAAGGCGTTGTCGCACCAACTCTGTGAGCGCTATTTTTCTAAGGAGGAGGATTTTCCGAAAGTCGCCCGCTCGGTGGCTGAGGCTTTTCCCGCCTATCATTGGTCTTACTCCAGCAACCACCAGGGGTTTTTCCGGCAGATGCGCATCGCCCGCTATACCGGTCAGCCGGGTATCTTCAAGGATAGTTACTTTACGCTGGTCAACCGGTTTTACCAGCACTATAACCAGGATATGCTCTGCGATTTCTGGCTGCCGCCTTCCTTCGACCTGGAGGCCGTCCAGCGGCTGCCGGATCGCATCCGGAATTTCCTCCTGTCGGAGAAACTGACGCTGCAGACTTTTGACCTGTCGCCGGCCGGCGGCTATTACCACTATGCACAAGAAAAGGTGGGGGATATGCCTACGGAGGATCGCCTGCTGGTGGGACGTTTGCTGGCTCAATTGTCGCTGTTGCGCGGGGAGTGGGAGGCGGCCCGGCGATTTGCCCGGCTCAGTCACGATTATATCGCTTCGGCTATCGAGGCTTGCCTGCAATTTATCAGCGGAGATACCGATGCGGCGCTCGATACTTTTAAAAAAGCGACCAAACAGGTCCGCATGTATACCGACAATAAGAAAGAGGTGTTGCAGGGCTTTCCGGGGGTGATGCACGTGCTGGCGCAATTGAAAATCCAGGACAGCAAGTCGTTGCCCAAAATCCGATCGCTGATCGTGCGATTATACAAAGGGCAGTCCTCCTACCGGTCCGTTTTCGGCTGGCTGAATGCCGTCGTGTCGTTTTTGCAAAATGACAAGCAGACAGCGGTGGCTGAGCTGAAGAACCGACGGCAGGAGCAGGTCTTCTTTCTGAAGTTCTTCCTCTATTTCTGCCAGTTCTGGGTAGACGACCGGCTGGTTGACCCTGAGCAGCTGAAGGAGGACGCCTTGCAGATGAATGCCAACGGCTACCTTTGGCTGTCGACAGAACTCCTGGCCCTTTTGAATGAACTGGATCAGGAACAACCGGTTTGGGAAGTGATTCCGGATAAGCAGCGGGAGGATCTGGGTAATGACCCCCTCTGCCGGCTCCTGCCCCGCATTGAAGAATGGGAGACTGCTCTGGACGTCCTGCTGAACCTGGGCCGGGAGCAAACCTCGACCGACTCCCGGCTGGTATGGATCGTGGATTTTGAAAATGAACGCCTGAAAGCCAAAGAGCAAAAACTTGGTAAAAACGGCTGGACGAAGGGCCGCCGCGTTGCCTTCAACCGGCTCGATAGTGGCGAACTTCTTTGCCTGACTGAGCAGGATCGCCGGATCATCCGAGCCATCGGCTATGCCTCCGGTAGTGAAATCAGTCTGTACGGAGAGGGAGACAACGTCTGGCGGGCTATGGTTGGTCACCCCTTGTTGTTCCACTGGAATTCACCCACTACGGCTATCCAACTGGTGGAAGTCAAGCCTTCGTTACTCGTTCGGGAACAGGAGAACGGGTATGAGGTCCGCTTTTCTCATCCTGTTGAAAGGAGCGGCGTGCAGGTCATTAAGGAAACGCCGACGCGCTATCAGCTGATCGATGTCAGCGATCGCATGGCGGAGATCGCCCGCGCCCTCAACGGCCGGAAGCTCTTCGTGCCCCAGGAAGGGGCGGAGCGACTGCAGCAGGCGGTCAAAGGGGTATCAGGGCTCGTATCGGTGCAGTCGGCCTTCGACGAAGAGCAGTTGCCTTCGGTGGAGCCCGACTCCCGTCTTCATGTGCACCTGTTGCCCGTAGGCGACGGCTTCCAGGTGGAGTTGTATGTAAAGCCCTTCCGCCTCGCGCCGCCCTACGTCAAGCCCGGGGAAGGGGAAGCCACACTGATCGGCCTGCTCGACGGGCAGCGCACGACGACGACGCGCGATCTTAAGGCGGAAGAAAAGGAAGTGAAGGTCTTGCGAAGCAAAGTGGAGATACTGGGGAAAAAACGTCCCCACCAGGGCATCTGGACGCTGGAAGATACGGAGGAATGCCTGGAATTGCTGCTCCAACTCGACCCATTGCTGCGCTCGGAAGATATCGTGCTTGAGTGGCCGCGGGGCGAAAAGCTGCGCGTGTCGAATGTCGTCAACACCGATCAGTTGCGGATCAATATTCACGGGCGCGGCCATTGGTTCGAAGTGAGCGGCGAACTGCCGGTGGATGAGGAAAAGGTGCTCACCATGCAGGAGTTGCTGGCGCTGAGCGAGCGCGGCGAGCAGTTTGTAGAGATCAGCCCCGGTCAGTTTGTAGCGCTGACAAGGGCCTTTCGCAGTCGTTTGCAGGAAGTGGACGGATTGATGAATGCGCCGAAGAAAGGCGGTCCCGTGCAGATACATCCTCTGGCCGCCCCCGCGCTGGAGAATTTTCTGAGTGAGGTGAAGCAACTGGAGGTCGATAAAAAGTTCGAAGAGTCCCGGGAGCGATTGCACCGGGCTTTCGCCAAAAAATTCCGGACGCCGAAAAAATTTAAGGCCGACCTGCGCCCCTACCAGCAGGAGGGTTACAAGTGGCTGCGGCGCTGCGCCGCCTGGGGCGTCGGCGCCTGTCTGGCCGACGATATGGGCCTCGGCAAAACCATACAGGCCCTGGCGGTGCTGACTATCAGGGCTTCCAAAGGACCCGCCCTGGTGGTGGCCCCCGCCAGCGTGTGCCGCAACTGGCGGGCCGAAACGGAAAAGTTCGCTCCCAAACTGAACCCCGTTCTGTTCGGCGACGGCGACCGCGAAGCGACGATCGAAACGGCCGGGGCCGGCGACCTGATTATTGTCACCTACGATCTTATGGCAAGGGAAAGTTCCTATTTTGCCGCCAAGGAATTCGCTACGGTTATTCTCGACGAGGCCCAGGCCATCAAAAACCGCGACACCAAGCGCTCAAAGGCGGCTATGAAGCTGCAAGCGGACTTCAAGATCATTCTCACGGGAACCCCGGTGGAAAATCATCTGGGTGAGCTGTGGAACCTCTTTCAGTTTCTCAACCCCGGCCTGCTCGGCTCCTTCGATCGCTTCCGCGAACGCTTCGCCATCCCCATCGAGAAGTACAAGGACGAGAAACGGCGCGAACAGCTGCGTCGCCTCGTACAGCCCTTCATCCTTCGCCGCCGTAAAGACGAGGTACTGAAGGAACTACCGGAAAAGACCGAAGTGACCCTCACCGTGGAGCTGCCGCCCGAAGAGCGCGCCTTCTACGAAGCCCTGCGTCGCAATGCCCTGGAAAGGCTGATGGCGGATGACGACGGCGGCGGGCAGCAGCACCTGCGAATCCTGGCCGAGCTGATGCGCCTGCGCCGCGCCGCCTGCCACCCGAACCTGGTCGACGAAAATGCAGGCTTCACTAGCAGCGGCAAGCTGCGCCTCTTCGGCGAAATCGTGGAGGAACTGCTCGACAACGACCACCGCGCGCTGGTCTTCAGCCAGTTCGTCGGCCACCTGAAAATACTGGAAGACTACCTGAATGAGCAGGGCATTACTTACCAGTACCTCGACGGCCGGACGTCGCTCGACAAGCGGCAGCAACGCATCGAGGCCTTCCAGGCCGGCGAAGGAGAACTCTTCCTCATCAGCCTCAAAGCCGGCGGCACCGGCCTCAACCTGACGGCGGCCGACTACGTTATCCACACCGATCCCTGGTGGAACCCCGCCGTCGAGGACCAGGCCACCGACCGCGCCCACCGCATCGGCCAGGAAAAGCCGGTGACCGTCTACCGCCTGGTCACCGAAGATACCATCGAGGAAAAAATCATCGCCCTCCACGAACGCAAACGCGACCTGGCCGACTCACTGCTGGCCGGCACGGATGTGAGCGCAAAGCTGTCGGCAGAGGAACTGCTGGAGTTGATTAAGGGATGAGTGGGATGAAGACAGGAGAGGCCTTCCCGGCGCCTCCTGTCTTCGTGACCGAAAGGAAGAGATCTGAGAAATCTTACCTGGATTTTCGACAGAGGCGCAAATAGAATTCCTTTATCCAAAGAAAAAGAAAAAATACCGGACCAGCTGATTTCTTAAATCTCTTCCTGAACCACATTTCCCTCCCCTTCCGGAACCATTTTTCCTCCCAATTCATTCTTTTTAACCTCCGCTGCAAATTACAGCCGGGCTTTTACCTCATCAAAAATCAAACCATGACCTTTGTGATTTCTTCCATTGCGTTACCCGCGCCGCCCTGGCCCGGGCGCTCCACTTTCCATTGGTGTTGTCATTTGTCAACCCGGATCGTCATGGTTTGACCTAACCTAAAGTAGAAAACGGCCATGATGACCGGGGGTGACCCAATTCATCTCATTCATGGCCAATCGAAAAAAAAGATTAGAGAAGGAACGGGCAGCGTATGTCCTCGAGGCAACTTACCATCAAGCTTGCCTGAATGGGACTTCTATCTGGTCGGTCCGCCGGCAGGTTCCGGACAAGGCGGCGCCAAAGCGGATGGCTACTATCGAGGTTCGACAGGGGAAGGTTTGCGAGGTGCAAGGCAGTATTGATTACCCATAAGTTCGGGTTTGGCTACTTCTTCTGTTCATAATTCCTCTGTTCTTCTGTTCTACGGTTCTGCAAGTCAAAAATTTGACGAAAAAACCAATAAATAGATCGAAACCGCAGAACAGAGGAACAGAAGAACCGCAAAACCGCAGAAGTTCAGCACCAACCAAAGATATGGGTAATCGATACGTGCAAGGCAAATGTAATACGACTCCTACGGTTAAGATCAAACAAGTGATAAAGTACTGGATGGAGCAGGAGAGATTGGTGTGGGTAGTAACGATTCACTTTTCGTGATTCGCTGTTCGCAGTCCTTATTTGCGGTCTTGGGGCGAATGGCGAATAGCGAGCAGCGAATAGCAAGATGTCAGACTTTTTCGATGATTAAAGCGGATGCACCTCCGCCTCCATTACACAACGTCGCCATTCCCAGTTTCCCATCCTTTTGGTGCAGGATATTCGTCAGCGTACAGACGATGCGCGAGCCCGAGGAGCCCAGCGGATGGCCCAGCGAGACGCCGCCGCCGTACACGTTGAGTTTTTCCTCATCGACTTCCAGTTCTTTGGCAAAAGCCATGGGCACGACGGCGAAGGCCTCGTTGACCTCCACGTAGTCCATATCCTCCATCTTCAGGCCGGCGCGTTTCAGCGCTTTCGGCGCCGCCAGGGTAGGGGCGGTGGTGAACCACAGCGGATCATGGGCTGCGTCGGCGAAACTGACGATGCGGGCCAGCGGTTTCAGGCCCAGTTCTTCCATCTTTTCTTTGCTGACCAGCACGAGGGCAGAAGCGCCGTCGTTAATGGTCGAAGCATTGGCGGCGGTGACGGTGCCGTCTTTGGAGAAGGCGGGCCGCAGTTGGGGGATCTTGTCGAAATCGACGCGCTTGTACTCTTCGTCTTCATCGATCATCTTCGGCTCTCCCTTGCGCTGGGGTACGGCAACCGGCACGATTTCGTCCTTGAACCAGCCTTTGCCGGTGGCTTCGGCCGCGCGTTTGTAGGAGCGCATGGCGTACTCGTCCTGCGCCTCGCGCGAAAAGCCGTACTTTTCAGCAGTCTTGTCGCCGGAGACGCCCATCGCCACATGGTCGTAGGCATCGACCAGGCCGTCGCGGGCCAGGCCGTCGACCAGCTCCCCGTTGCCGTACTTGTAGCCCCAGCGGGCCTTGGGCACATAAAAGGGGATATTGGACATCGACTCCATGCCGCCGGCGACAATGATGTCGTTGTGGCCAGTCATAATACTCTGCGCACCGAACATGATGGCCTTCATACCGGAGGAACACACCTTGTTGACCGTGGTGCAGGGCACGGTTTGGTTTAGTCCGGCGCCGAGGGCCGCCTGCCGTGCAGGAGCCTGCCCGAGGTTGGCGGAAACGACGTTGCCCATAAAAACTTCCTCGACGTTCGAAGCGTCGACTTTCGCCTGCTCTAGTGCTCCTTTAATAGCTGTACTGCCCAGTTCGATAGCCGACAGCGGAGAGAGGACACCGCCGAAGCTGCCCATCGGCGTTCGTACAGCGGAAACGATATATACTTCTTTCATGATCAGATGGTGGTTTTTTTTTGATTAGGTTCTTGAGTTCTTGCCCGCCCTCGTTCCTCCGAGGGATAAACCCTGTGGAATTCGTGAAACGACTATTCCACGGGGTAAAGATTCTCGCCCGCCATATGAAATGGTCGGGTAAAGTTCCCGAAGCACTATTGATGGAGGTTCGACTGAGGGCATGGCGCCGAGAACCGCTACTGCATAGCGAATTTACGCTAATACTACAATATGAACGGCGCTTATGTTTGACTTTCCCGAAAAAGAAACGGGAAGACGGAACGATTTTTTACAACTGTGTGTTCTTTGTTTGAAATTGATAACGAGGCAGGTATAAGCGGGTTTATCTATCCCTGACTTTGAGTTGAACATTGGTTTTTCAGAAAAAAACCAAGAGGGGTTGCATCTTTACAAAAACCCGCTTATATTTGCACACCTTAAACATCGCGGAGTGGAGCAGTTGGTAGCTCGTCGGGCTCAAGATTGCGATCTCCTGAAACTATGATCTCGCTAAACACTTAGCAAGGTCAGTGTCTTGAAAGCAAGACTATCATGAGTTCGCTTGGGCTGTCCCGCGCAGAAATGCCGGGATGAACATTCGTCAAATTCGGGGAAGCCTGTCGTGTGGTAATCCCGAGCCAAGCCCTGAAGAGCAATACTTCAGGGAAGGTGTAGAGACTTGATGGCGGACACCTACCTTCCGGAACTAACCGGAACACGGTGAAGAGAAAGTCCAGACTGCCAAACCCTGACAATAAATGTCGGGGGCAGCGAAAGCTGTAGGAGTACGCATAACCCGAAGGTCGCAGGTTCGAGTCCTGCCTCCGCTACAAAGTAAAAGCCGGTAAGTCGAGTGACTTATCGGCTTTTTTTTATTCAGACGATTTGTTTTTTCATTCATTGAAGAATTAATTAGTGGTTTATGTGGCATACGTTAGAGCAGATGTTGGTGCGGAGCGCGGAGCTCCCGCTCCGCGGTGCAAGAGCAGCAAGAAAGGGCGGTCTTTCGAGTATATGCCCTCGTCACTCTCTATCGTCGCGGAGCGGGAGCTCCGCGCTCCAGCCGCTCTTACAGCTGCTCTCATTGAGTCTGAATTAACAACGAACTAATTTTTCAACGCCAATAAGGCACTAAAAGCGCCGCCTGACTGGCCCCCGCATTTTGCTGAACCTCCCGTCTAATTATCCGGTTGAGCTTTTCAGAAATTCAGTAAAATAGTTGTATCTTTTAAAAAAAGAATTGATGGTATACCACTTCGTCTTTGATGAACTAGTACACCGTGTAAAAAGTTTATGCGTATTTTTCATTATCTGGATTTACAGCGCAATACCTTCGATTTAATTTTTCTCGAGCGATTTGCGGAGTAAATTGCCAGTTGATCTTAACACCCTTTTGGGAACGTTCTTTGAAAAATGACAACACTTCAGATTCCAGCTTTTTCATGCATGGGATCCTTCGATTTAAACACTGCTTGGCCAGCACCGAAAATTCGATTTCGATCATATTGAGCCAAGAGGCGTGCTTGGGGGTGTAGATGAATTCCATTTTCTGTGTCAACTGCGCGGCCGTTTCTGCTTCAAAGTGCTCATAGAAGGAATCATAGCCGTGTGTATTCAAGTTGTCCAAAACGATTAAGAGTCGTTTTGCCTTTGGATATAACTGGGTCAATTCCTGCATGAACAGTGCAAATTCCTTTTTGGTGCGCTGCGACCTGATATGCGCAAATCGTTTTCCCGTCAGAGGTTCTATAGCTGCCAAGACGCAACACGTCCCATGCCTGATGTATTCGTAGTCTTCCTTGGCTACCTGTCCGGGCTTCATGGCCAGGCCTTCGATGGTCTCTCCAATTAGCACGCAAGGCCGCTCATCAAAGCAAATCACGGGATGATCCGCATTGTAAGGCAAAAGATAGAGTCGAAGAATCATCTCTAATCTGGCCAAAAATTGAGCCGTTACTTTTCGGATGCACCACTGGCGTTTTCGGTGAGGCTGCAATTCATTTTTTTTAAAATGATGCCGACTTGTTTGAAGGAAATGGATTCCACAATTTCCAATTCCACCAATTTATCGGCCAGCAACCTTAGACTCCAGCGTGCATAACCTTCGGGAGGCTCAGAACAGGCGATAGCTGTGATTTTGGCCCGATCTTGGCCACTTAAGCCAGCAGGCCGGCCCGAGCGGGGCTTGTCATCCAAAAAGGAAAGCCCCTCGGTTTGGTATTTTTTGGCCCAGCCACGGACCGTTCCGTAACTCCTGTTCAACGAGTGGGAGACTTCCTGAAAGGTCTTGCCTGAATGGAGCGCCAAAAGGGCTTGAGCACGCTGCTGCTTGAGCACTCTTAGGCGACCTTTGCTCAGAAGGACTCGTAAATACTCTTCATCGGATTTGCTTAATTTGACGTGTTGCTTTTTCATGGCGATGCTTTTTTGGCATCGCCAAAATACATATTTATTTTTTACACGGTGTACTAGTGCCTCGGGCATTAAGTCTGTGACACTTAAGTTGAAGTTATTTTGTAGCTAACCGAGGCGGAGGTTCCCGCGCATAGCAGCGCTACGTAAGGGGTTCTCCAACGAAGGGTAGCTGCAAAAGAACGAAACTTGGGGTGTCGAGGATTTAATGCCCGAGGCACTAGCTGACTTGCTGGCCAGCATGGATACAGACAAGGTTTTAGCTTTTAAAGTCTCCGAAAAGGCGCAAGCTCGTCTGGAAGAACTGCTTGAAAAAAACACCGCCGAAATAGGAATTTATTTTCGGCCAGTTCCTTAATTCCTGTGAACCGGTCGAAAAGAACTATCTTTAATAATTGTTGGTTGAGATTGAAAAACCAATACTTAGATTATGGAACTCAAACTTAATATCGGATATACGGAGCTCCTGGAACTGATAAAACAGCTACCGGTAAGTCAGCTAAAGAAGCTAAAAGCAGATCTTGCTTTAATCAACACCGACAGAGACATTGAAAAAGAGAGAGGTAAATTTCAGGAATTCCTTCTACAAGGCCCCGTAATGGATGATGATCAGTATGAGGATTTTCTCACTAACCGGAAATACTTCAATGTATGGCGGACGAAGTAATCTGCCTGGATACATCCGTTCTGATAGATTATTTCAGAAAAACCAAAAAGAAGAATTCGTTCCTTTTGGAATTGACTCAGCAGTATTCCTCCTTTGCCGTATCCATCGTTACTAAATTTGAAATACTCATTGGCAGCAATCAAAAGCAAGAAGAATTTTGGGAGGTGTTTTTTCAAAATACATTGGTGCTGCCCTTTGATGATAAATCAAACGAAGAAGCCGTTAACATATTTAAAGAGCTTAAAAGAGCAGGGAATTTGATCGATATTCCAGATTTGTTTATTGGAGCCACTGCAAAAGCCTACAATCTGAAATTAGCTACTTTAAACGAAAAAGACTTTGTACGGATTGACGGACTAGAATTACTTACCAAGAAAAATAAATGAATAAATAATTTGAAACCATTGGAAAATGCCCACCAGGCTCCACCCCCTTCCGTATAGCTCAAAAAATCAAATAAACGACTACATACCTCTCCAAAACCTCCCCAAATCCAAGGACCAGAAGATTGGGAAAAAACTGTTATATTTATTCAGAGCTTATTGGGAGTTTACCCTTTGGCCTGCAAATGACCATCTATGGAACCTCACTTTGCCATTTCTTCGCCCCATAGCGCCACTATGAGGCTCAAAAATGGCTTCGTGAGAACCCAAATCTGATCATTTTCGGCATCAAAAGCAAACTCCCAACAAGCTCTTTTCCCAAACACAACCTATGGATATTATTTTTCTCGCCTACGCCAATTCTTCCACCAGTCCACTGCCGACCCTGAGCCGCGAGGATGACGGCGTGTTCAGCGTGCTGGTCAACCGGCAGCTGAAGGGGCACTTCTTACTCCATCGCGATTCCTTTACCACGCTTGAAAAGATCAACGAGTATCTCGGGAAATACGGGGAGCGGCTGGCGCTGTTCTCCTTCAGCGGACATGCGGACGGAGCGACGCTCCATCTCGGCGACGGCAGCGCGAATGCCCGGGGTATCGCCCACCAGCTGGGAGCCAGCGCCCGGGCGGGCAAGCTGAAGCTGGTGATCCTGAACGGCTGTTCGACGGCGGGACAGGTGAAAGCGCTGCTGGAAGCAGGCGTGCCGGCAGTGATCGCCACCAGCGCGCCGGTGGGCGACCGCAGCGCTGCCGAGTTTAACCTGAGCCTGTTCCGGGGCTTTAGCGAGCGGCGGCTGACGATCCGCGAAGCCTTTGAACAGGCGCTGGGGGCGGCACAGGCGGCGACGGAACGCGACCTGCGCCTGGAGGAGATCCCCCGCGGGCTGGACCTGCGGGAGGCTTCCACGCCCGGGGAACAAGCGCTTTGGGGCCTCTACTGCCGTGACCCGCAGGCGCTGGAGGTATATCCTTTGCCCAGACGGACGGACGTTTCCGGACGACCGGGCTATGAACCCAATGATCTGCTGACCCAGGTGCTTTTCGATACGCTGCGCAAAGTGGGCTGCCGCGAGGTCCGCAACCTGCACGAGCAGGAGGAAGAAGGAGAGTACGTGGAGCCGGCCAGGAAGCAGCGGGCCGTCGTCAATGTGCTGCCCTTTCCGGTGGCGATCCACCTCCAGAAGCTGATCTGTCCGGTGGAGCAGGATAACGAAGGCTTCGACAAGGTGAGCCTGCGGCGCCTGGAACAGACCGGCGCCGTCTTTCACAGCACGGTGGAGTTTATGGCTTGCATCATGCTGGCCCAGCTCTGGGAAGTGAAACTGACCGGGCCCGCCGGCGCCTTGCCGGAATCCCTGCGGGAAACGATCCGCGACTATTTCCGGCTGCCGGCAAAGGAGCGGGCGGTATTCGACTTTCTGCCTTTCATTCGCAGCATCCGCCGATACCTCGATACCCTCAATGAGGGGGAAGGCATTCCTTATTTTGTGGAGGAGCTGGGCCACTTAAAGGAGCTCGTCCGGGAAACGCAACCCTTTGCCGTGGCCTGCGACTACCTGGCGCATCTGCGCCGGCAGACCGTGGCCGGACGCATCGAAGAAGCCGAGGTACCGGAGATGTGTGAAGAGGCCGAATCGCACCTGGCGGCCTTTTTTGCCGAGCTGGGTTTTCTGCATCGCTACACCCTGACCAGCATCCAGAACATCGATATCCGCAAATACCGGCACCACCTGGCGCCGACCTTTAGCCACGAGACGGTGAAGCTGATGCATGCCTTCGGCAAGGCGGAACAGATCTACTACCTGCTGCCGACCTTTCTCGACAACCGGGGCGTGGCGCTGATCAAAGGTAAAATGCGGGTGAGCAATATCCGCAGGAAGGAATTTGCCGGGGAGGAGCTGGGCTTTCTCAACCTGTCGCCTTTCATCATCGATCGCAATGCCTTCGAGGAGCATACGGACCGCTCGAATCTGCTGTTTTTCGCGCAGCCGGGACCGGAAGAGGGCGCGTATGTGTATCGAAGCGTCAAACGGCCGGACCATCGCCAGGACCGGCTGGAGGTGCGCCGTGACGGGCCCTTCGAGGCGGTGGTGGAGCAGCTGGAGGCCTTTAGGGAAATGATTTTAAAATCCTGAAATGGATATCAGCCAGACACACATACGCAGTCCTTTCAAGTTTCTGGATCCGTACCGGCGGGAGGATGGGCCTATCTTCTTTGGGCGAAATGAAGAGGTGGAGCTCCTGTATGAGTATGTCAACAAGAACCGGCTGGTGCTGGTGTACGGGCAGTCGGGCACGGGGAAGACGAGTCTGGTGCAGTGCGGCTTGGCCAACCGCTTCGAGGTGACCGACTGGCAGCCCTTCTTCATCCGGCGCGGTAAGGATATCAACGCTTCGCTTCGGCAGGCGCTGTCGCAATCGCGGGCCCTGGGCGGCAAGGTCATAACGGAAGACAACCTGCTGGAGGCGCTCGATGCGATCAGCACCCGCTACATGCGGCCGGTATACCTGATCTTCGATCAGTTTGAAGAGCTGCTCATCCTGGGGCAGGAACAGGAAGAGGAGAAAACCCAATTTATAGCGACTATCCGGCAAATCCTGAAGTCGGAGGAAGCGCAGGCCGTCAACCTGCTCTTTATTCTTCGAGAAGAATACTTTGCCTGGCTCGACGATTTCGAGCAGGCGATTCCGCTGTTCACGCAGCGGCGTCTGCGGGTGGAGCCCATGCGTCCCGCCCGGCTGGAAGAGGTGATCCTCGAATCCTGCGATTCCTTTCAAATCACCCTGGAAGGAGGGCGGGCCGGCGCCCGGCAGATCATCGAGAACCTGCGCACCAAAAAGCAGGATCCTCAGGCAGCCCGTGGAAAGGGGCAGGTACCGCTGCCTTACCTGCAGGTGTACCTCGATATGCTGTGGCGGGAAGATTTCCGGCGCACCTACCCCAACGGCTGGGAAGGCAAAGGGTTGCCTCCCCTCGAATTTACCGGGGAGGAGATCGAAGCATTCGGCATTATTGACGACGTGCTGGACCGGTTCCTGGAGGAGCGCACCGCGGCGATCCAGCGATCGCTGGCAGATTCCTTTCCCGGCGTAGATGAAGATACGGTCAGCCAGGTGCTCGATGATTTTACCACCGATGAGGGTACCAAGCGCCCCGTGGCGTATAATCTGGAAGACGGCCGGATCGAGGTGCCCGATCAGGCGCCGGCCTACCTCAGGCAGCTGTCCGCACCGGTGCGTACCGCCTGTCTGAATGCGTTGGAGGAGAGCCGTATCCTGCGCGCCGGCGACGATACCTACGAGCTGGCCCACGACACGCTGGCCGCGCTGATCGAAGGCAAACGCTCGGAAGAACGCCGCCGGCTGTATCGTCTGCGCCGGCTGGTGCGCAGCAATTATGAGCTGAACCAACCGCTCACGGCGGGCCACCTGGCCGAGATCGGCGATGAAACGGACAAGTTGCTGCTGGAACCGGCGCACCGGCAGTTTGTGGAGGAAAGTCGACAGTTGAGGGAGGAAGAACAGGCGGCTGCCCTGAAAGAAGAGCGCCGGCGGCGAAGATGGGCTAATTTAATTGCAGTTGTGGGGATCGTGCTGGCAAGCCTGGCAGGGTGGCAGTGGTGGGTGGCTGGAACAGCGAAAAATGAGGCTATCACTGCTCAGGAGGAGACAATCGCCGCACTGGCTCAAGTAGAACAAGCAAAAGACTCAATTGAGCTTCAAAAGAATATTGCCCTTACGGCACAACGAGCGGCACAAGATTCAGCTAAGGTAGCCCAAAGCCAGCGACTGAAGTCTGACTCCCTGGCCAAAGAAACTCAACGCGCCCTGGCTAACCTCCAAACGGCCACGTCCCGCATTGTTTTAGATGTCCTGGCCGATGCCGAGACGGATATCTACCATCTGCGGTACCGGCAGGCCCTGAGTAAATACGAGAATGCCCGGCAAACGGGACTCAACGCGGAAGCCCGACCCATTTGGATTAGGGGGATGATGGACCGGGCCTATTTTTACAACGAAATTGGACGTGAGGATCCGTTGCGACGGGATACGGCATTCAACCTGACTCGGCAGCTGGCAAGGGAAGCCAGCGTCAGAAGCCCTGCAGACAATGAGTACGGGAAAGTCGGAGCGGTGCTGAAGCAAATTGATCCGGCTTGGTATGATTCCCTGAGGCGTCGCTACTATCCGGTGATGCTGGAGGTAGCCGGAGGGATCGCCTCCGGAGAAAACTTTGCGGGAGATACGATCGAGACTTCTCAGCTGGCGCAGACCGAAACGACGATGTGGCAGTATAGTCTGTATTGCGAGAGCAGTAAGGAAGATAGTATGAAGAGAATAAGGCCCCAGGTTGGGTGGGGACTGGATGGGGACAATCCGGTCGTATTCGTCAACTGGTACGATGCGGCGCGTTATGCCAATTGGTTGAGTAATCGCCGGGGGCTGGATACGGTGTATCAATTTGTTAGGCAGATCAATGAGGATGATTGGGAAATTGAGATCCAGGAAGAGGCGGACGGTTATCGCTTGCCGAAGGAATCGGAATGGGAATATGCGGCCCGGGGCGGAGCGGATCAACAAGACTTTAGGTATAGTGGCAGTGATGAACTGAAGGAGGTAGGATGGTATTCCGGGAATAGCGGCAACCGTACCCATCCGGTGGCACGGTTGGCGCCGACGCGCCGGGGAGAGCTGGAGCTTTACGACATGAGTGGGAATGTGTGGGAGTGGTGTGAGGATAGGCGGGGCAGGCACCGTGTTATTCGCGGCGGCTCGTGGGTCGACTACGCCTTCTACGCGGAGGTTTACCACCGGCGCCTCCCCTACCCGGGCCACCGCCGCGTCTACTTCGGCTTCCGTCTTTCCAGGAGCGGGAGGGATTAAATTACTTTTACTAGACTTGCCGCGGTGGGATCTATCGGGTAATTAAAATGGATCTTTTTGTTCCACTCTTCGGCTTTTTATCGTCACGTAGCTGGGCTATGCTCCTCAAAAAAGCCTGTGATTGGTACAAAAATCTCTCATTTTTCTAACCCGATTGCCCCACCGCAGCAAGTCTGAATTTTTTTACTTTTTTATATTTTGCAATATTCAAGTCTGGGTAGAGCAAGGGGAAGGCATCCGGTTCCGAAGGCCTGCGTAGCTTTAGGATCGCCTCCCCGATAACCATCCGTTTTGACTTGATCTTTTTCGCGTATCCTGCGTTGGCGAAATGATTGCATAGCCCGCTATGCGCACATTTCACCGCCTTGTCTACACGAAAAATAGCTGCGCCAAATTCGGACGCTTATCGAGAATGCGATCCTAAGGCCCGGAAGCGGATGCCTGCGGGAGGCCCGCGCGGGGTTGCCATTTGTACCTATCTTTTCGGGGCTTTTTTAACTTTCGGAAATCTGTACAAAGCGAATTACCTGAAGCAGCTTTCCGCCTTTAGTGCTGCGGGTAAAGGATGTATGTTTTGCACCCATAAATTATGTTTAATCTAATAAGGGTACGTAAAGGGTAGATAAATTTTGGGTCTACCCCCTGCGCCCCCGCCAGCGGGGGATACCGCTCTAACATGCTGCTTTAACAGGTTCAGGCCAGGCTTTGGATTTTTCCTTGCATACCGGGGGCAGAAGACGGCTGTTAGCTTGGTCTCCCCCGCTGGCGGGGTTTGGGGGGTGGAACATTCGCATTCTTTTCAATCCATTCGGCAATCATAGAACTTACCTCCATGATTCTGTTTAAAACTTCCCAATTAGAAAATCTTAGGACTGTAAATCCGGCTGCTCGCAAATCTGCGTCCTTTTTCTGATCTCTGCGATAGCCTTCCTGGGAATCATGTGTGATACCATCTACCTCAATAATCAGAAGAAGTTCCTTACACATGAAGTCGGCAATATAATTCAAAACGGGTCTCTGTCTTCGAAATTGGTACCCTTTCATTTGCCGCCGAGCGAGGACGTATTTCCACATGCAAGCCTCCGCTTTATTCATATTTTTACGGAAGTGATTAGCCAACGGTTGGAGTTTCTTATTGTAATGATAATTGTTAATTAGTGAGGCTTTTTCCATGGAAAAAGGGGCTTTGATGTTTTGTGCACTTTAAAAGTACAAACATTTAACAATTTGTTTTCATTGCTACTGGCTTTTTTCCCTACCAGTACTGGTCTCTTGTGTTGGAAATATTATGTCTATTAGTAGTATCCACCCCCTGTTTCCCCCGCCAGCGGGGGATACCGCTCTGACATTCCGCTCTAACATGCTGCTTTAGCAGGTTCAGGCCAGGCTTTGGATTTTACTTGCATACCGGGGGCAGAAGACGCCTGTTAGCGCGGTTTCCCCCGCTGGCGGGGGATTTAGGGGGTGGACTTCCCCATTTCCCCGAATTAATTCTTGAAAATCAATTTCTGAAAGCACGAAAGATCACATTCTACTTATAGAATCCCGCCATACGGATCTGCATAACAAAGTAAAAAAAGCAGTGCCTCACAGGCCTCTCTCTCCCTCCAAATAATACACATGCGCATTCTCCATCCCGCCAACCGGCAGCCGCCGGGAGGAGATCGCTGATCACGCGTTCATTTTTTACGACTACTGCTGTGTTGATCTCCAGTAGTTTCTCCTGTATGGTGTATACGATTCAACAACGGTTTTATCAGGAAGGACAGTGAATTCGGCCATACGGCCCGTCTGGGAAGTGGGAATTTTTACCCGACCAAGAGGAACTTGGGCGGGCGGAAGTCGCCTGCCTGCCGGCGAGGCAGGGAATCCCTTACGAAGTAAGCATTTTTCCGACTTCCGCTTTCCGCTTTCCGACTTTCGCCCAAACAATCATCTGAAAGATAGGGTGTCAATGTTATGTAAGCATTTTACATGAGAAACTGCTGTGTTAATCTCCTGTGAAACACGTAATTGGCTGTATATCAGTTGAGAAAGCTTTATCTATTTTCCTCCGGTGCGTCAAATCCGCCAATTTCCCAATTCCCTTTTGATTCATATCGACCAATTTTTGAAGAAAATAGGCTAACCCCCTGGTCGCTGCTTCGGATATATTTGAACCATCCCCCCGGTGATAGATATCGACATTGGTTTTCCAGTCGATCATCTTCAAACTATTTTTTTTAAACCCTTAAAATGTGCAACCATGAAAAACATGCTATTACCCTTAGTCCTGTTAGGCGTACTGATGCTCTCCGCCTGTGAAAAAGAACAGGTTCAGCCGGTGGAAAAGGAGGTCGCTCCAGAATTGGCTTTGGAGATGCGAAGCCTGGACGGCGTTGAAGAGATCGATTTCTTTGTCCAGGGAAAAACGAGCGGTGCGGAAAATCCCGTTGACGACAGCAATTGTTTGCCCGATTTTCCTCTAGCCGATCAGCGGGGAAAAGGCGTTATGCCAACTTATGGTCCTGTAGACATAAGGTTCACCTTCTGCGTCGATCCCACTGGGATCCCTCAGGGGGCCATCGATTATTTTAACGCCAAAGCGACCTTTACACTGGCCAATGGCGATGAACTTTACGCCGAAGGAGAGGGAACGGTGATCATCAACAATCCCGATGCCAACCCCAAGGCTTTCTTCAAAGACAAATTCTATTTCACGGGCGCCAAAGTGGATGGAGAGATGAAGCCTGCTTCCGGCTTTTTCATGACCGACAGCAAGGTGTTTAACATCTTTACGCCCCGGGAATTTACCCGGCATAAGCTGACCGGAGAGTTGAAAATCGGTGAGTAGTGGGGGGAGAAATTGTCTCATAAGCAAGGCGGTGCGCCGCCTTGCTTATGAGACAAGACCGGGTTTTACCGTCAGGTGTTGCAAAAATTGTCAATATGCGTCAGGGACGCTCTGTACGATGAAGCTCCAAAAAAGATTTTGGACATGGCTACAGGAGATAGCTTTCCACTTCTTTTCCTTCCGGAGAATTTTAAGGGATCACTTCACAACTCATCCCTTTCCCCTTCACGGTAATACACATGCGCATTCACCACCCCGCATCCCCAGCCGGAGACCATTCGAATCAGTCCTTTTAGCGGTGTTATCCTGGTGACAGGCTGGGGCTTGAGTTGACGGGTTTGAGGATCATACCATTCGGGATCAATATGATATCTATGCTTTCACCAACATCTCCTCCAGTTCTTCGAGTGATCGTCCCTTCGTCTCCGGCACCACCATTAAAATGAAAAACAAGCCCAGGGCGGCGAATACGCCGTAGATCAGGAAGGTGAGCGAAGTGCCGAAATTGGCCAGTTCCCAGGGGAATACCAGCTGTACGGTAAAACTGACGGCGGAATTGATGAGGCCGACGAAGGAAATGGCCAGGCCGCGAATCCGGTTGGGAAACAGTTCCGAAAACAATACCCACATTACCGGCCCGATGGAAATGGCGAAGGAGGCGACGAAGCCCAGTATACTGACCAGGATCAGTACCGCGTTGATGTTGGCGGCGGCGGTGATGAGTTCCGATTCATATGTTTTCGCGAGATCTTCCCCTATCGCCGCACCCAGCGCCTGTTTGTAGGTCAGGTCGCTGTCGAAGGTAATGTCCAACAGAGAGGCGATCCCTTCCCGGTCTATCTCCGCCGGCAGGCTGTTGAGGGTTGCTTCACTGAGGGTATAGGTGGACTTACCAAAACCATAAGATAAAAGGAACATAAAAACGGCAATCCCGCCTATTCCGTAAATGAGCAGGGGTTTCCGCCCCAGTTTGTCCACGAAAGCAATGGCCAGAACGGTAAATACCAGATTTGCCAGACCGACCAGGATGGCCTGCACGAAAGACGCATCGGTGCCGATGCCCGACTGTTCGAAGATCATCGGGGCATAAAAGAACACGGAATTGATGCCTGTGATCTGTTGCAGGACGGCCACTACCACACCGATTGTCAGTACCAGGGTCAAAGCGGGTTTGAAAAGCTCCGCCAGGGGTAATTGCTCTTTCCGGTCATCGGTCTTCAGGCTTGCCCGTACCTGTTCCAGATCACTTGCGGCCTGTTCGGCGCCGTGTGCTTTCGTCATTACCGACAGGGCTTCTTCGTAATTCGCCTTCATGATCAGCCAGCGCGGGCTGCGGGGAACGAAAAACAGCCCGAAGAAATACAGCACGGCAGGCAGGGTTTCCACTCCCAGCATCCACCTCCAGTTGTAGGCGTCAAATTTGAGGGCCGCTGCCCAGGGCGCCTCCGACTGCCCCATCTGTAAGATCAGGTAGTTGGTAAAAAAGGCTACGGAGATGCCGATGACGATATTTAACTGGTTGAAGGAAACCAGCCGTCCCCGCATGGAGGGCGGGGAGATCTCCGCAATATACATCGGAGCGATAATCAGGGAGGCGCCTACGCCCAGACCACCGATCATTCTGGCGATCACCAGAAAAAGAAAAGAGGGCGCCAGTGCGGATCCTATAGCGGAAACCGCGTATAAGACCGCCGCAAAGGTCAGTACCAATCTCCGCCCGATCCTGTCGCTCAGGGGCCCCGCCGCCATCATGGCGAGGGTCGCCGTCAGCGTCAGGGAACTGACCGCCCAGCCCAGTTCCAGTTTGCTCAACCCGAATTCGATTTCGATAAACTTGTTCACCCCCGATATGACCGAAGCGTCGAATCCCATCAGAAAGCCGCCCAGGGCTACGATCAGGGCAACCCGGATGATAAACTGGTTGTTTTGCATAACTTCTCAATTGTGAATGGCGCTTAAATCCTTTTTTTAAATTCGAATTTAAGATACCTAAAAAACTGAATATCCGGCAGGAGAACGAGGCCACGCGGCGGGTGTTCCTGCTGTCCTCTTCGGATGATGGTAAAACCTGGACCACCCCAAAGGAGATCACCGTCGATGTGAAAAAGCCCGACTGGACCTGGTACGCAACCGGGCCCGTGCACGGCATTCAGCTGGAGGAAGAGCCGTACCGGGGGCGGCTGATCATTCCCTGCGATCACATTGAAGCGGAGACGGAGGATTACTACTCCCATATCATTTTCTCGGATGATCACGGCGTCACCTGGCAGCTCGGCGGGCGCACGCCGCAGGACCAGGTCAACGAATGCACCGTCGCTGAGCTTAGCAACGGCACCCTGATGCTGAACATGCGCAACTACGACCGCAACTTCCGCACGCGCAAGATCTCTCTCAGTGAGGATGGCGGTATGACCTGGAGTGATATCCATGCCGACAGCACACTGGTGGAACCTATTTGCCAGGCGAGTATGCTGAATTATGTCTTTGAAAATGCTGAGCAAAAGGTACTTCTATTTCTGAATCCCGCTCATCGCGAAAAGCGAATAAACATGACCCTCCGGATCAGCGAAGATGAAGGCAAAAGCTGGGATCGTGCTATTCAACTCTGGGCAGGCCCGGTGGCCTACTCCGATATGGTGCAGCTGACGGACGGTAATCTGGGTTGCCTGTTCTAAGCGGGCGATGACTCGCCCTATGAGGGCATTGTTTTTAGACGCCTCCCCGATACGCTCTTATTGAATTAGACGAGGTCAGGAGTAGAAGAAGTTAATTTTTTCCTGACACCTATCCCCGATCTTCACCCATTGCAAGGTTTCCGTAAGGAAAATAAGTATATTGGCCGCGATTGGAAGCCCTTTTCAGGATGGGCTTTGGCGAGGCTGAGTGATTATTGGATAAGCGCTAAAAAAATCAGGTAAGATGTTCGATCAGCTCAAGTTCCGGTACCGGGCCTGGAGATATGCCAGTTTACTGGACAGAGCCGAAATTGAATGTATCAACAGGCAACTTCAGGCAGGGCAACTGGCGGTCGACGTGGGCGCTCACAAGGGCGGGTATCTGTATTGGCTTCGCAAAGGCGTAGGCAGGACCGGAAGGGTCGTTGCCTTTGAACCCCAACCCGTTCTTTCCGCCTACCTCAGTTCCATTGTACGTAAAATGGGTTACGGCAATGTAGTCATTGAGAACAAGGGCGTGTCTTCCGAAAGCGGCTTTTTCGATCTGTATATCCCTGATAACGGCAAGTTATCTTCTCCCGGGGCCCGGTTGGATGCCGGAACGGAGGAAGACAATACCTTCCGGAAAGTGCAGATAGAGACGGTTGCGCTCGATTCGTATTTTCAAGAAAGGAAAAAAAAGATTGCCCTGTTAAAGATAGATGTGGAAGGGCATGAACTGGAGGTATTCAGAGGGGCGGAAATAATTCTCGGGGAGGACAGGCCTCTGTTGCTCTTCGAATGTGAACAACGGCATCATCAGGATTTGGATATCGCGGAAATCTTTGCTTTTCTGAAGGAAAGAGGATATGAGGGCAGCTTTATATACCGGGGGCAACGGCTGCCCATCGAGCAATTTTCCGTAGAGCAACATCAGACGAGCAAACACTTCAAAGACGCAGACTATTGTAATAACTTCGTTTTTCAAGCGGTATAGACTTTCTTGCCTGATGACGGGCAACTGCTCAAAAAACTGCGGGTGATAATCGAATACGGTTGAAGGGACTGCCTGAAGCAAGCATCTTGCACCCCGAACCAACTAAAACCACCCATGACCAAGCAAACGGTAGTCAATCCACTTAAGAAGGTAATTGTAAAACGCTCCAAGCGCCTCTGGTCGCTCGATATGCTGCGCGGCGCCGTCATTGTGCTCATGGCGCTCGACCACGTACGGCACATCTGGGCGTCTACTCCCTTTGATCCCACCGATCTTAGTCAGACCAGCGTCGCCTGGTTTTTCTCGCGCTGGGTCACCCACTTCTGTGCGCCGGTGTTTATCTTTCTGGCCGGGACGAGCGCTTTTCTGTACGGTCACAAGCTGGCCGATCCCGGTAAACTCAGCCGCTGGCTGCTGACGCGGGGCATCTGGCTGGTGGCTGTGGAATTATTGATCGTCAATCCAGGAATGATCTTCGGTGCGCCCTGGGTCGAAGGCTTTTTTCTTCTGCAGGTCATCTGGGCCATCGGCTGGTCGATGATCGCTCTGGCGGTACTGGTCCACTTGCCCTTCCGATGGATCGCCGGCATTGGCCTGACCATGGTGGCGGGGCACAATTTGCTCGATGGTATGGCGCCGGAGCATTTCGGCGCCTTTGCCTGGCTATGGCAGCTCCTCCACGTCGGCGACAGCTGGATCAGCCTGGGAGAAGGCCGGCCGGGACTTTACGCTCTTTACCCCCTCATTCCCTGGGTAGGCGTCATGGCGCTGGGCTATGTTTTTGGTAAAGTGATGACTTGGGAGACTGGTCGTCGCAAACGATGGCTGTGGAGGGGTGGCGTGGGGCTGTTGCTACTCTTTGTCACCTTGCGCTTCACGAATTGGTACGGCGACCCGCAACCCTGGGCGGTACAGGACCGGGCAGCAGTATTTACGCTGTTGTCCTTCCTCAATGTATTCAAATACCCACCTTCCCTGCTGTACCTCTGTCTGACCCTGGGCGCCGCCCTGCTTTCCCTGGCCTGGCTGGAAGATCAACGCGGCGCGGCCGCCCGGGTACTACGCACCTTTGGGCGGGTGCCTTTCTTCTTCTACGTCGTTCACTTTCCGCTTATCAACCTCGGCGCTTATATTTATCACTACCTCCGGTACGGCTACGCCTTCAAATTCCTGACTACCCCACAGGAAAACTGGCCGGCGGAATACGAGGCCAGCTTCCTGCTGATGCTGCTCATATGGGGGATAGTCAGCGTATTGATGTATTTTTTATGCAAATGGTACGAAGGGTATAAGTTCCGGCACGATTACTGGTGGCTCAAGTATTTATAAGTAAAATTTAAAGGTGAATTGGGTTGTCCTCTTAGCCATTCGCTCTGCCAGCAAGGGGCATAGTGCATGGCCGGCAAATCAGGAATCTGCAAAATTATACTGACTTAATTGGTTTGAGAAACTTCTCAAATCAATTTACGTCGAGTATAATTTTGTCCGGATACTTTAGTCTCAGGCACCGAAATGCCGAACCCGGCAGTATTGAACAATCGGCCCTACCGATCTTTTGGGAAAAGGAATGTCTAACTTTCTAAAAATTAACCCGACCTGACATGTATCAAAAACCCAATGATCGACTCGACCGGCAAACCTGTATCGTTACCGGGAGCAATTCCGGGATCGGTAAAGCGGTGGCTCTGGCCATGGGAAAAGACGCCGCCAATGTTGTTGTAAATTACGTGACCGATCCGGAGGCGGCCGAAGAAGTAGCCGAAGAGATTCGCAACAATAACACGAACGCGGATGCGATGACCTACGAGGCCGATGTCAGCCGGGAGGATCAGGTGCAGGCGATGTTCGCTGCAGCCGTTGAGGAATATGGAACCGTTGATATTCTGGTGGCTAATGCCGGGATACAGCGCGATGCACCTTTTCATGAGATGACCCTGGACCAGTGGCAACAGGTTATCGACGTCAATCTGACCGGTCAGTTTCTCTGCGCCCGGGAAGCTATCCGTGAGTTTTTACGACGAGGGCGCAGAGAAGATGTGTCTCACGCCCTCGGTAAGATCATTCACATGAGTTCGGTGCACGAGGTGATACCCTGGGCGGGTCATGCCAATTATGCTGCTTCCAAAGGCGCCATCGTGATGCTGATGCAATCGCTGGCCCAGGAGTACGGACCGGAAGGCGTACGGGTCAACAGCATCGCTCCCGGGGCGGTCAAGACGCCTATTAACAAGGAAGCCTGGTCCGACCCGCAGGCCCACGAAAACCTGATGAAACTGATTCCGTACAAGCGGATCGGCGAGCCGGCCGATATCGGTGCGGTAGCCGTCTGGCTGGCCTGTGATGAATCGGACTATGTCAACGGCTCGACGATCTTTGTCGACGGGGCGATGACTTGTTATCCGGGATTCACAGAGGGTGGTTAATTTGAAATCCCACTCTTTCTGGAAAGTTGCCCAGTGCCGCCGGTACTAATGGGGAGAATTACGGACTGCCAAAGTGCCGGCTGATATCACTCTTCGATTTCCAACAGGTAAACTTCTCCCTTGCGTTCCTCCAGCGGCAGGATCAACTTGTCGTCGGCGACGGCGAATTTGGTGTTTAGAATGGATTCCGGGAGCCCGACGGAAAGCTGTTCGAAATTGGTGATGGGAAAGACTTCGCCGCCGCTGGTCGGTTTGGCCCAGAGGTTACAGGCGTCATTGCGGTCGGAGACGAAGAAGAACCAGCGGCCATTGGGAGACCACATTGGCCAGCCTTCCTGGGCCGGATCTTCCAGGAGTACCATGGGCCGGCTGCCGTCTGCCGCCATGATCCAGATATCGTTCTGTCCTCCTTTATTAGAGATAAAAGTAATATTTTGGCCATCGGGCGACCAGGAAGGGTACATTTCGTTGCCCGGCCAGTTGGTCAGCTGTTGCGGTTTGCGGCCATTCTCATCGGTAAAACGCCAGATATCCCAACTTCCAGAGCGGTTGGAGTAGAAAGCCAGGGTGCGATTGTCGGGGCCGAGGCTAGGCGATACGTCACGGATGGGCTGTTCTACGGAAGTCAGCCGGAGGGCTACACTGCCGACATCTGGGGCGCGCCACAACTGATAGGAACCGCCAAGGGTAGAGGCGTAATAGATGGGTGTACCGCTGCTGCCGATGGCTGGTACTATTTCGCGTACCTCGCCTCCCCATTCATTAGTGACCTTATTGATTTCTGCGCCGCTGTCGAGACGGCGATGATAAAGAACGCCTTTTCCGTTGCTGTGAGAGGTCCAGACAAGAGTACTGCCGTCAGCTGACAGGACGGGGTAGTAGTTGAGTTGTCCTCCGAAGGTCACCTGCCGCGGGTTTCCGGTGGGCAGGCCCTGCTTGTTGAGTTCATACTGCCAGAGGTGGCGTTCCAGACCACGGGCCGTAAACGCGATATGTTGGCCATCGGGCGACAGTGCGCAGTCGATATCGTCGGTTGTCGTCACGTTGAGCGGGAAGGCTTTACCTTTAGGCTGATAGGTGTCGGGGTCCAGATTGATAATCCAGAGATCTTTATTGCCGCCGAAGGGTCCCTTACTAAAAACCAGCTTGCGGCCGTCGCGGCTGATGGCCAGCCCCGACACTTCCTCTCCGGCGGGGATAAGTCCCATCGGCTGAATGGATTGGCTCGCCAGTTCTATCCGGTGCAGGTCTCCCTGTGTGCGGTTCCAATAGAGGAGATGTTCTCCGTCGGGCGTCCAAACCGCATGCGGGGAAGAGGCAGTACCGCTGACTATTCGCTGAGGTTCCTGTCCGGCTTCGGGAATGAGAAACAGATCGCCTTTCCAGTCGAAAATGAGCCGCCGGCTGTCGGGCGCCCAGGAAGGGTTAGCGCCGAATTCGGCAATGGCAGTAGGGTTGCCGCCGTCGGCGGAAATGATATACAGGCCCGGTTGTTCGCCGTGACTGCTGAACGCGATAAGCCGGCCATCGGGCGACCAGTCGGGATGGCTTTCATGGCCTGCTCCCTGGGTGAGCCGAACCGCGCGTCCCCCCTCGAGGGGCTTTTTCCAGAGGTCCATGCTGCCCTGTTCATCGGAGGCATAGATAATCCACTGTCCGTCGGGCGACCAGTCAGGAGAAAGCGCCAGTCCGCCATTGGCGGTAAAGGCGCTGAGGCGGGCGGCAGCGCGCGGCATAGGCTCGCGGGAACTATCGCTGCCAGCCAATTGCCAGGCAAATCCGGCCAGTAAAAGGAAGGTTGCACCAAAGGCGTAGGGCAGCCAGCTTTGGCGGGTCGCGAAGCGGGCGGGCGCCGCCGTAACCAGGGTCATCGGTAATCCCTTTTCCAGGTTGCGTTGCAGGCGGCGAAGCGAAGAATGCAGGTCGGCCATCGTCTGGACCCGGTAGGCGCGTTCTTTCTCCAGGCACTCGTGCAGCAGCAGCGCCAGGGCCGGCGGCGCGGAGGGCGCCAGTACGGCCACCGGTTTAGGGTCGTCATTCAGGATGGCGTGTACAATCATGTATTCGTACTCACCCGGGAAAGCCCGTTGTCCGCTTAGCAGCTCATAAAGAACAGCGCCGACAGACCAAATGTCGGTGCGCCGGTCGAGTACTTCTCCTCTGGCCTGCTCCGGCGACATATAGGCGGCGGTGCCGAGAATCGATCCCTCCTTGGAACGATGCGCCGTCGCAATCTCCGCCAGTCCGAAGTCCAATATCTTGACATGCCCTTTGTCGTCGACGATAATATTGGAGGGTTTGATATCCCGGTGGATGATGTTGCGTTCGTGAGCGGCCATCAGGCCTTCGGCGATCTGCCGGCCGTAGGCAAGGGTGTCTTCAACGGACAAGGGCTTCTCTTTGATCAGTTTGTCGAGTGTTTTCCCCTCCAGGTGTTCCATAACGATAAAGAGCTTACCGTCCTCGGCCTCTTCGATGTCGTAGATGTTACAAATATTGGGGTGCTGGATAGCGGCCGCCATCTGGGCTTCGCGCAGGAAGCGAGATTTGGACGCTTCGTCGCGGCTCAGGTAAGGGGGTAAAAACTTGAGGGCCACGGGACGTTCCAGGCGGGTGTCAAAAGCCCGGTACACGTACCCCATGCCGCCGCTGCCGATCTGTTCTTCCACCCGGTAGTGCAGAATCTGTCGCCCCAGCGGATCACTGGCCTCCATCGGGAAGGGAATCTCCGGTTCGGTGAGGTGTTCGTGGCGCAGGCCGAAAACCCTGACAGGCTGCTCGATATTCTTCAGCTTTTGTTCGCCCAGTAGGCGCGTCGATATATTGGATATCCCCTGGGTCGACTCCACGACCTGCGCGGTGACGAATACGGCCCCGGGGTTGGCCAGCGTCTGCACCCGGGAAGCGATATTGACGCTGTTGCCGAATACATCCTCACCCTGCAGCAGGACTTCCCCCAGATGGATGCCGATCCGAAGCTGGTAGGGCTGATTCACCACGCTCGACTGGATGTCAATCGCGCAGTGTACCGCATCCAGGGCGCTGGTAAACCAGCAGAGTACACCGTCGCCGATCTCTTTGACCAGGTGCCCGTTGTAGGACGCCAGGCAACGCCGGTGATTCTCCCGGTTGTTGGCTAGTATCTGCAGGGCATGCTGCTCATCCTCCGCCATAAAGCTCGAGTAGCCGACGATATCCGTAAACATGATCGCCGCCAGTTGGCGCGTGGGCTGGGGCATGGATAAATGTGTTTGGGTTTATAGGAAAAATTCAAATTTAAGGTTTATTTGAGAAAGTAGTCCATAGTCGATGGTCGATAGTCGACAGCCGGGGCGAATGCACCGTTGGAGAGGGAATGGGAAGTTGGTTTTCAGAAGTCTAAAAACGGGACTATTCAACCCGCCCTCGTTCCTCGGGACGGGTAAAAGTTCAAGGTTCAAAAATTCCCGGTCCCGTGAAAATGAGCGTTTTATACCGAACCGGACACAGTAAATTGAACTATCCCTTACCCTGTGGAATTCCTAAAGCGACTATTTCACGGAGTAAAGGTACCCCTGAAAATGAGCGCTTTGTACTGAACCGGATACATTAAATTGAAGACTCCCCGACATTCATTATTTGGAAGTTCGGGTTAGCGCACCAGGAAATAAATATTCTTCAAATTCATCACGTATCGCTTCTCGGAACTTTGAATTGCTTTTTGAATAAGAAAAACGGTGTATTTGCCTGGACTGTGGACTGTCGACTATCCCTCGTCCCTCTCAAGTTCACCCCACCGTTGTATTTGCCTGAGCTGTGGACCATGGGCCATGGACTGTCGACGATTATTCCACCCAAATCTCCCCCGCCATCACCCACGCCGGCTTCCCCGCCCCGGGATGGTCCGGTGGGCAGGTTTCCCGGTTCCTCCCGACGACCTTGATATAGCGCAGGGGCTGGGCGCGCATGAGGACTTCGTAGGGGGTGGTATTACTGACGATTTCCTTCCAGCCGTCTTCGGTTTTGAGGACGCCGCGGGATTTGAAGTTTTGGTTATCGGTGGAAATGAAGAATTCCACTTCGGTGGGGAGGAAGACCCATTTATTCGGAAGATGCAGAAAATCGACACGCAGGCGTTCAGCCATGAGGGTCTGGCCCAGGTCGATGGTGGCCTGAAAACCTTGTCCTTCCACGCCGACCATTGTCTGCAGATCGCCGGCGTCGCCGGGCAGGCCGTCGGTCAGCAAGGTGTCGGTGCCGAAGCGGGAGTTGGGCGCAGGGGTCATCTGTATGGGTTTTTGGTAGGCAATGTGTTCGGAGAACTGGTTTTGGCGTTCCACCTTGAAGAAGTCAGGCGTGTCGTCAAGGCGGTTTTGGTGTTCCTCTAGTAATGCCAGAAGTTCCTCTACGATCTCGGAGTGGGAACCACTCAGGTTGTTGCTTTCGCCGATGTCGTTAGAGAGGTCGAAAAGAAGGGGGAGTTCGCCGTTGAAATAGTCTTTGCCGGTCTGGCTGTTGGTGCGGATATGCAGCTTCCACTTGCCGGAGCGAACGGCCTGCAGGCGGTTGCCGGGGCCATGGTAGAAGAAAGGTTTCTCCACCTGCAGGCTGTCGGGATACAGCAATAAGGGGGTAATATCTTTACCATCGGCGGGGTAGTAATTCTCCAGCGAAATCCCGGCCAGTTGCAGTAGGGTGGGGTAGAGGTCGAGGGTGCTGCTGAGGGCGTCCACTTTACGGCCGGGCTCGATGTTACCGGGCCACCAGGCGATGGCGGGTTCGCGGGTGCCGCCCTCCCAGGTAGAGCCCTTGCCGTCGCGCAGCGGGCCGGAGGAGCCGCCGTCTTCGCCCTTGATGATCCAGGGGCCGTTGTCGCTGGTGAAGAAGACGAGGGTGTTTTCGGCCAGTCCGAGTTCTTCGAGAGTTTTGCGGATCTCTCCGGCGCTCCAGTCAATCTCTTCTACCACATCGCCATAGGGGCCTCGTTCCGATTGGCCGGCGAACTCAGGGCCGGGATGCAGCGGCACATGCGGCATGGCGTAGGGTAGGTAAACGAAGAAGGGCTCATCCTGGTGCCGCTCGATGAACTCAATCGCCTGTTCGGTATAGCGGCGGGTCAGGGTCGCCTGATCGGGCATCACTTCCAGTGTATCATTACCCTGCATCAGCGGGATCTCCGGGTGCCGGGGCGGTAGCATATCGTTACTGTAGGGCAGACCCAGGTATTCGTCGAAACCGTTTTGCAGGGGCAGGTAGCTGCTGTCGGTAACCCCCAGGTGCCATTTGCCGAAGGCGCCGGTGGCGTAGCTGGCCTCCTGCAGGCGCTCGGCAATCGTTGTCTCCAGCGGATGGATGCCGCGGACCGATTTGGGATACAGCACCCAGTCAAACCCGGAATAGGCCGGATAACGGCCGGTGAGCAGACTGTAGCGACTGGCGGTGCAGGCGGGGGAGGCGCTGTAAAAATTGGTGAAGCGGACGCCCTCGTCAGCCATTTTATCCAAATTAGGCGTTCGGATAACAGGATGGCCGTAGCTGTTTAGGTCGCCGTAGCCCAGATCGTCGCAGAAGAGAATGACAAAGTTAGGCGGACGCTCGGAGGTGTTTTTTTGGCTGCAGCCAAAAAATAGGAGCAGGACGAAAAGTGAGGGGAGAATCTTATCCATAGGATCTGTGCTTTGGGCTTTTCGAGGAAATTAAAAAATTAAATGAGAATAAACACGAGAATACTTCGTGGGTTATTAAAAAGCACATCTTTCTGCTTCAAATATCAGAATTATCATATTGCTGCTCATCAATGCATTTACCGGTATGGCAAAACAAAACCTCGTGCTTCGCAAAAAGTCGTATTTTTCCGCAAAAAGAATACTATGCAAAGATACACCTCACTGGTCACCATCTGCTTTTTATTACTGTCAAACATTGTACTCCTCGCCCAGGACATGCCCGTCTTCCGCCAATGGCTCGACGCGGAGAACCTGCTGATCGCCCGCAACCGGGAACTGATTCGCTTTAATGTACCCAGCGGGGAGGAGACGCCCTACACGGTGCCCGCAGACGCCACGGCTTACCTTCCCGATTCCGTGTCGGCAACCTGGCGCAACAGCGTTTTTACCGGGGAGCGGGACAAAGTGGTGATCGTCGAAAACGGCGATCTCTTCCTGGCCTCGCAAAGTAAGAAATCGTACCGGCGGCTGACCGCCAGCAAAGCGGAAGAGCAAAATCCGGCTTTTTCCCCGGACGGCCGCCACATCGCCTACACCCGCGCCGGCAACCTGTACGTCATGCACCTGGAAACCGGCATGGAACGGCAGCTGACTGACGACGGCTCAGAGGTGATTTCCAATGGCTACGCCTCCTGGGTGTACTATGAAGAAATCCTGGGCCGCAGCAGCCGCTATAAGGCCTTCTACTGGTCGCCCGACAGTGAAAAGATTGCCTTTCTCCGCTTCGATGATTCACCAGTACCTACCTTTCCCATCTACCATCACGAAGCGGAGGATATGAGTCACGGCTACCTGGAAGTCACCCGCTACCCCAAGGCGGGCGATCCGCTGCCGGAGGTGCGCCTGGCCGTGGCCAATGTGGAAACGGGCGCCAGCACCTGGATGAACACCAATTCCGACCTGATCTACACCGCCTGGGTGTTCTGGACGCCCGATTCCGATCAGCTCTTCTTCCAACAGATGAACCGCGACCAGGATACCCTGCATCTCTATGCCGCCGACCCAGAGACGGGCCGCCGCCGCTTTCTCTACGAGGAAACCCAGACCACCTGGGTGACCTTCTTCGAAGACCTATACTTCATGGATAACGAAAGCGGCTTCATCCTGCGTTCCAACCGCGATGGCTGGTACAATCTCTACCGCTACGACCGCGCCGGCAACCTCGTCAATCAGATCACCGATCTCGACTGGCGCGTCACCGAACTGCTCCACGTCGACGAAGGCGAACGCCGTATCCTCTTCGAAGGCACCGGCGGCGACGGTACGCAGCAACACTTGTTTTCCATTAACTTCGACGGTAGTGAGCTCACTCAGCTCACGGAAGGGGAAGGCATGCACCGCGTCTCTATTTCGCCGCAGGGCGATTACTTTTTTGACGATTACAACAACCACATTGTGCCCGGTCTTCGAAGGATCTACAACACCTCCTCAGGTGAAGAAATACATGAGCTCGGCCGCCGCGAAACTGATCCTAACGCCGAGAAAGGCATCCGGGTGGAACACTTCACCGTGCCCAGCACCGACGGCTTCGACCTGCCTGCCTACTGGGTGCTGCCGCCCGACTTTGACGAAAGCCAACAGTATCCTATCGTTTTCTCCATCTACGGCGGCCCCGATGCCGGCACCGTCTACAAACGCTACCGCGATTATACCGGCAATGAGCAGGTCAACAACGGCGCCATCCTCTTCTCGGTGGATCATCGCGCCTCGGGCAAATTCGGCAAGAAAGGTCTCGACTACATGCACCGCAACCTCGGCAAGTGGGAGATGCACGACTACATTGAAACCGTCAAGTGGCTCAAGGAAAAGCCCTTCATCGACAGCACCCGCATCGGTATTCAGGGCGGCAGCTACGGGGGCTACATGACTGCTATGGCGCTCACCTACGGTGCCGGCTACTTCACCCACGGTGTCTCTCGCGCTCCGGTGACCGACTGGCGCCTCTACGACAATGTCTATACCGAACGTTACATGGACCGGCCGCAAGACAATCCGGAGGGCTACGAGTTTGGCTCCGTGATGAACCATGCCGATCAAATGACGGGCGAGTTGCTGCTCCTGCACGGCACCATCGATGACAATGTACACCTGCAAAATACCATCCAACTGGTGAGCAAGCTGCAGGACCTGGGCAAAACCTTTGACCTGATGCTCTACCCCGGCGGCCGCCACGGATGGGGCGGGGCCAAGCGGGTGCATTCGGCGAAGATGACGGAGGAGTTCTGGAAGGAGGCGTTCTGGGACAGGACGCCGAAGCAAGGGCCCGGACAGGATTGACGACCTGTCAGGCGGCGCCTTCCAGGGCGCCTCCTGACTTTGTGCCATGATGGCCTGCCCGGTTTTTAGACAGGATTGGGTGTAAGCCTAGGTTTCTGTATCGTATGTGATTACGTACAAGCCGCGTAGCGGCGACATAACTGATCATTCCTATGTCGCCGCTACGCGGCTTATACGTACAATCGATCTCTTAAGAATACCCAGAGCTGACGCTCTGGGCTATAGTATGTCGCCGCTACGCGGCTTCAGCAGTATTAATAATTGGCGCTCTGTTTCAACCTATGGAACATGTGGGGTATCGTCAGGCCTTCCAGGGCGCCTCCTGACTTTGTGACCGTGATGTTGTAGATAGGATTGCCGTATTCCAAATAAAAAAATGCTTATTTGGTCAGGAAAATGCTTCGATTGTATTTGCTGGAATGTGATTGACTATCAGATTCTTATGAAGTATTTTTAACTCGCCCTTTAATATTTTTATTTTTTTAGTGGAGGTCGCTACGAAAAATGTCCAATGGTAGCAAAAGAACTGTCCCTATTTTTAGGTACATTATTCAAATATGTTATTTTTATAATAACTAAAAGAAACCTGTACCAGTGGCCTCACTCCCCTTCGAATCCTTGCTATGCCTGGGTCTGTTGCTTGCGGCATCCGCCGGTTTATTTGCCCAGGAGACGATTTGCTATCCCCTCGCGGAAGATTTTGACGCCGGCAGTTTCGGGGTGGTTACCCTGGAGCCGCTTGCCAACAATAGTGGTCAGACCGGTGGTTTCACCAGCACGAGTGTTCCGTCCAACCTCTGCCCGGATAACGGCCAAATGCCGGCCTACCGCTTTGAGGACAATGCCGGACTTGGCTTCGATAATGGCGAGGGCTTCATCGATTGCGCCTATACCGCAGAATTCACTGTGAATTTCGAGCAATTGCCGGCCAGCACTTTTTTCGATACTCCCTGGATATGGGTGTTGGGGACCACCGCCGCTGATGAAGGGCTGTTCATCTGGCGGGATGTGCTCTTCGGAGGATTTTACCTGGAATTCTGGGAGGGAAATAACCGCCTGAAGTCGGTGGCCATGGAGGATTTCAATACTTCAGACTGGTATCACTTTACGGTTACCCGCGACTGTAACGGTCAAATTGAGGTTTATCTGAACTGCACTTTCTTCACAGATTTTGACGACAGCAACTACGGGATATTAAGGATGGGGGCCGACCGGGGAAATAAGATGGTTTTCTTCCAGGACGATCCCTCTGTCCTTGAGGGCGACGCCTCTCCGGGAAAGGTCAGAAATATCAAGGTTTCCAATTACGCGATCCCTGCGCAGGAGGTATCGGAGCGCTGTGATTGCCTTTGCGAAAGCCTGGCGGGCAACTGCTCTGTGGAAACTACTTTGGAGGATACGACCTGTTTGCCGGAAGAAGCGGGCATATTCCGGGATACCTTTCCCGAGGCGTCCCGGTTGTGCGGTTGTGCTTGCGACAGTATTGTGACTACTGTAGTCACGCTGTTGCCGGAGTTCGATTGCACGGATATTTGCACCGATACCGTGACGGTGGATACGACGCTTTGCGCCGGCGACTTTTTCTTGTCCGGACCGGTAGAGCGGGATACGGTGCTGTTCGCCCCGGGCCCCTCGGGCGGTGATTGCGATACGATTTGGCGTTATGCTATTCAGGCGCTTTCCATCGCCACTTCTACTGTGGAAGCGACCATTTGTCCGGGGGAAACCTATGCTATCGGCGATACTTCCTTTTCCAGGCCGGGAACCTACACCCTGCGCTTTGCGACCGTAGAGGGTTGTGACAGCCTGGTCACCTTGCGGTTGCAGGAACTGGAAGGGGCGCTGTCTGAAAAAGATACCAGCCTCTGCGCCGGAACACTTTTCCGGGGAGTGTCAATCGAGCGGGATACCAGCTTTTTAGAAATTCAGGAAAACGAGTCCGGTTGCCGGGACTCCGTGCGCTACCGCGTGCAGGTCCGGTCTATCGTCCGGGATACGGTGCAGGCGATGATCTGCCCGGGCGAAACCTACACCTTCGGCGATACCACGCTTGCGCAAGCCGGCAGCTACACGAAAAACTTTCCTGCCGCCGACGGCTGCGACAGCCTGGTGATGCTCGAACTCCGGGTTCGGGAAGCTCCCGGCGTGCAAATTTCAGGGGATACTATCCTCTGCGCGGGTGAACCGGGATTGCTGGATGCCGGCGCCGGCTTCACGAATTACGACTGGAACGACGGCCTGGCTACCGGCCGCCTCCTGGAGATCGACGACAGCGGCGTCTACGCCGTAACTGTTGTTGACGGCAACGGCTGCCGCGACAGTGCGCGCATGGAAGTGACGGTTTCGCCGGAAATACTGATCGATTTCAACATCAACCAGCCGGAGTCCTGCCCCGGCGCCCGCGACGGCGCCGTCTCCGTGCTGATCTCCGGGGGAACACCGCCTTTTAGAGAATTTGAATGGAGCGGCGGCCTGCAGGGCAACCCTGTCTTCGATGTAACGGCGGGCCGGTATGACCTGACCGTCATCGATTCGCTGGGCTGTTCGGCCACCGCGAGCCTCGACTTTCCGGCGCCGGAAACGTTTAGCTTTGAAATCATTGCCGGCGATCCGGTCTGCCCCGGGGCGGCCGACGGATCGTTGCGAATATCGGTTCAAGGCGACACCGGGCCATATCTCTATGCGCTAGGTAGTGGCGCTTTCCAGAGCGATTCACTCTTCAGCAGTCTGGATGCCGGCGCCTATGAGCTGCGGGTACAGGATATCAAGGGCTGCATCGAATCCCGGACCGTTGCGCTCGATGCGCCGGAACCCTTCGATCTTTCTGTGACGCCCGCCGAAACCCGAATCGCGGCCGGCGAAAGCATTCAGCTTACTTTGTCCACTTCCCTCGACTCACCGGCCTCCATCCGGTGGACACCCGCCGCTTCGCTCGATTGCGACAGCTGCCGGGTGGTGACCGCCGCTCCTGTAGAAACCACAGCATATAGCGTGAGGATTATGGATGAGAACGGATGCGCGCTATCGGCGGAAGCCCTGGTCGAGGTGATGCCTGCCGATACCCTCGGCTCCCGTTCTCTATTTGTTCCGAATGCTTTTTCACCCAACGGGGATGGGGTCAACGACCGGCTGGAGGTATTCACCGGTAAGGAAATCGTTGAGGTCCGCGCCTTCCGGATATTCAGCCGCTGGGGCAGTCTCGTGCACGAGCGAAGCGCTTTTTTGCCAGGTGATTCCCGGGCGGCCTGGGATGGAACCGTAAGCGGCCGGGCGGCGGATGCAAGCACCTATATATGGACTTGCAAAGTGGTATATAAAAACACGGAAACCCGACAAGAATCCGGATCGGTTTTGCTGATCCGCTGATCGTGGTGAAGAAAAGCAGAAAATAATTTCATTCATCTTTTGAAAACCTATCCCAATGATGATCAAACGCTTTTTGCCGGTTTTTCTTTACTTTTTATTCTCCAACTCTCTTGCAGGTCAGCCCATGAGTCTGGAGGAGGCGGAACAGTGTGTTCAGTCCGCTAAGAAGATATACGCCCAGAGCGGTGGGAACGCCAGGTTGGATTCCGCTCAAAGCCGCTGTCTGCAAAAAGCGGTCCGGCTGTTCTTAAATTCGGGAGAAGAATACGTTGCGTATGCCGGCACGGGAATTTTCCTGCAAGCGAACCAATTTTTTCTTCAGCAGGCGCCCGATCAGACCGATTCGCTTTTGCAGAAAGGAATTCATCTGGTCGGGCAATATGATTCACCTTCCACCGACTCCCTGCTGGCCATGTTTTACAATTATGCCAATATTCTTTACAGTGAATACTACTACGACTTTGACCGCGCGATGAGCGCTAACCGGCTGGCGATCGACTATCACCGGCGCATCGACGAAAAGCGGGGCCTGGCTGCGGCTTATCTGAACGGCACCGGCGCTTACGCGAGGTTCGGCTACTGCGAGCAGGCCGCAGATTATCTTAAAAAAGGAAAGGCGCTGCTCCCCGAGGTGTCTCCGCTACCTCGCTTTGAGTTGTTCAATTTTTCCAGGTATTTATCCGGGGTGGTAGATTATTGCCGGGCGTCGAAGGAAATTCAGAAGGGAAACTTGTCCGCGGCGAGCGCTCATCTGGATTCGGTCCGGGCTACTTTTTGGAATCTGGCGCCCTTGCTGCGCTTCACCCAGCAGAACGACAAGCTGAACCGGGTGCTTTTTACCCTTGGAAGCACTTATCTGCTTTCCTTTCCGCCCGATCAAAGCGCCCTGGATTCCGCGGCGTTTTACCTGGAGCAGGCCTTTGAGCTGGGCATGGATGAAGCAGGGGAATCCCGTCCGACCATCCGGTTTTTAAAGGAATCCCAGGCGGCTTACCAGATGCCCCCCGACAGTGCGCTGCGTTTTCTAAATGAATTGAGTGATTCAATCGGTTTGTATCGCGAAGGTCGAAGAACGAAGTTGGAGCGTGATCCCAGCTCTTTTCCATCCAAATATCGCGCGCTGGAAATTACGGCGCTCAAAGCGAGTATGCTTCTTTATTTATACGAGAAAAAAGAAGCCTACCTGCCTTTTCTGGAACGCGGATTGAAGGACCTGGAGTTGCTGGCCGAATTACTGAACCGTCTTCGTTATCAGTACGGTACGGGGAAATCGCAGGAAATCGCCGGCGAATGGTTTTCCTACTTTTTTGCCCTGGGCTCCAATATGGCGGAGCGCTTATACCGGCTGACCGGTGAGGAGGAATACCTGGAACGCGGTCTGGCGCTTAGTGAACTGAACAAGAGCTACGTCTTGCGCCAATCGGTATTCCGGAAGCTTTCCCAACACACTTTTGAAGGGGAGAAGAAAGCTATTAACGACCGGATTGTGGAGTTGCAGGCTGCCGTACAACAGCGACAGCTAGATTATCGGGCAGCTTCCCTATCAGAAAAGGAGGAAGCCGGCCGCGCTTTGCTCGACGCCAAGATTCGGCTGTGGGATTATCTGGAAGCACTGAAAAGCGGTACGCCCGAAGAGCAGGCCGTTTACAAGCAACGCTATAATAACGAATCGCCCACTCTTGATGAGATTCAAAACTGGCTGCCGCCAAACACAGCCATTATCGACTACAATGTGGGTTACGGCATAACGACGGCCTACATCCTGACCCGGACTGAGGTAAAAGTCGATACGCTTGGAGCTTTCCGCGACTGGAAAAAGCATGTGGATGATTTCGAATTCGGGGTGCGGGAAGATCCCTTTGACTTTCCGCGGCGCGCTTATACCCTCTATGATGCCATTGCAAAAAAGGTGATCGATCAGCTGCCGGACCACGTCGAACGCCTGATTATCATTCCGGAAAACCAACTGTGGCGCGTCAGTTTCGGTGCTTTGAATACTTCCGCTGAGGGAGAAAAATACCTGGTCGAGGATTACGACATCGATTACTGTTCTTCGCTTACCTTGTTACTTCAAGGCCGTGACCGTGATTCCCGGGAAAGAAGCGGCCAGGTAGGGATTTTCCTGGCGCCCGATTCGGTGTCCGATGCGGCGATTTGCTTCTCCGAATTATCGTCGCTGGAGGCCATGCCGGTGACGGCGAGGCGGATAGCAGATTCCCAGGAGAATGCAGTGCTGATTCCCGGAGCTACCAGGCAGCAGTTTCTGGAAGAGGCCGGTCAGTACAGCGCGCTGACCCTGGTTTTGCACGGCTGCGCAGACGCCTCCATCCCTAATCCGCTGGACTACGCCCTGATCTTCAACAGCGATTCCGGGGAGGCCCCGGACCGCTTGCTGTCGGCCTGGGAGATTCATCAGATGGATCTGACGCGAACGCGTTGGGCCTTCCTCGGCGCCTGCAATGTAGCCTGGGGGCAGTTACGTCTGGGGGAGGGCCTGGCCAGTCTGGCCAATGCCTTCGCGGCGGCCGGCTGCCCGGCATTGATCGTATCCCGCTATCCGGTTTTTGACTCGCCTACTGCTCAGTTGATGGCCTACTTTTTTGAGGAGGCCAATTCGGGGGCCACAGCATCCGCCGCATTAAATAGGGCGCAGCGTCGGATGATCGAAGAAGACTTCCTTCCTTCTCAGTGGGCAAATATGATGCTGGTGGGAAGGGGAAACTGAAGGGAAGTGGGAAGAGTCCTTTCCATTGAACGGACAGTAGCAAGAGACTGGAAGCATAATAAGACTTCCCGCGCTACAGCTGGTCGATCAACTCCGGGTTTTCCTGCAGCAGCGCGCGGGCTTTCTCACGGTGTTCCGGCGTATTGCTCAGCAGGTAGGCGCGGAGGAGGTCAGTCCGTATGTTTTCTGCGGGCCCGGGCATTTTTCGGCGGTAGCGCTGCATATTCGGCAGGAGGCTCTCCAGTATTTGGGCGGCGTCGGCGGCGCGGACCGGCGGTGTGTACAGATAGAGTGCACCGAGGTAGTAGGCCCTCGGCGGTGCAGCGGTGTAGTTTTGGCCGTTTTCCTGGAAGAAGTCTTCCAGGATCTGACGGGCTTCGTCGTAATCGCCGTTGACGATCAGCGGTTGCCAATCGGGACCGGCTATTCTCAGGTCCTGTTCGTCGCGCCGGCGAATCTGATCCATGTAGCCGGCCTGCGGGATGGGGCCCAGTTGCCGGCGTAGCGAATCGAGGTTGAGCTCCGGTTCGGCAGGGGATTGCTCCGGCGCGGAAGGGGGCGTCTGCGGGGTTTGTTCCGTTTCGCCGGGGATGTCGTCCGGTTCTTCCGGGGAGGAGAGGCCGGCCGGCGATTCCGGGGACGGGGAACCGCTTTCCTCCGCTGTATCCGTTTCTGCGAGGACTTCCCCCGGTGGAATGGGGGCGGTGGCCGGATCGGCCGGGGTTAATTCCGTTTCCTGCAAGGGTGGGTCGTTTTTATGCCCCGGTATTAAGAAATAGAGGGCTCCGGCCACTACTACTCCGAGGAACAGGAGAACTAACCAGTAATTTCCGTTGCCTTTGCCGTTTTTTTCCGGCCGGTCATCCGGATTCACTATCTCTTCAAGTTGAGCGCTTTCCCCGCTGTGGCGGTCGAGTTCCAGCAGGCGTCTGGTTTTGCGAAAGCGTTCTACCGCTACCCGAAGCGCCTGGTCTTCTTCCAGCCGTGCTTCAAATTCCTCTTTTTCCTCGCCTGAAAGCTTCCCGTTGACGTAATCTTCCACCAGGAATTCCCGTCTGACTTCTTCGACAAAGGCACGCAGTTCCGGATCGGCCTGCATCTGTTCTTCCAGCCAGGCGCGTTCTTCGTCGCTGATGCTTCCTTCGGCGTATTCACCGATGATACGGTCCAGGTCTTTTTCCACGGCGGAATGATTTATTAAAGGTTTTCCTTGTTGAATAAGGCTTCCAGGTTGCGCCGGCAGCGCAGGGCTACGACCCGGACCGCGGCGGCGTTGGTGTAGCCCAATTGCTCAGCGATGATTGCGTAGCTGTAATCCTGCGCGTAGAGCCGGAGTATTTTCCGGCAGCGTTCTCCCAGCCGGTTCAACAGGCGATTGACTTGATTCCGGATTTCCCGCGACAGGTAGAGGTGCTCCGGTGAGGCGCTCTCCGTGTCTTGATAGCGATAGAGAAACTCCCGGATATGATTTTGCTCCCTTTTCTTTCGGCGAAAGTGGTTCAGCACAATTTTATCGGCGATGCCGCGCAGAAAGTTTTTCAGGTTGGCCTCTTGCCGGTACCGGTCGCGCCGGATGTTGTGCAGCAGGTTGACCAGGGTTTGCATCCCTACGTCCTTGCATACTTCCTGTTCCAGTTGGTGGTTGCCGCGGAGGTAGCGCATCAGAAAGGGATGGTAGGAATCGTAAAGATGCCGGACGGCTTTCAGATAACGCGGGTCTTCTTCCGAAAGCTTCAGGGCTTTCAGCAACTCATCTTCAGTCATTTTGATAAGGGCTGTTCCAGGGTTTTCCTGCATAGTGAGGATTAATTATTCGCTGTGTAAAAATAACAGGATAAATGGGATCTCAAAAAAAGTCGCCTTTTTCTGTTAACGATTTTCCGCCGGCGGTTACTTCCCCAGTGAAAGACAGATAAACACAATGAACCGATTCCGGCTTATCTGCTGAATCGATTTACATCACGCATTACAAGCGTCCAGCTGATTCGAAGCTTCAGTCGCTGGGCCGGGTAATAGCACCCGGTTCCAGGCGGGAGGGGTATTGCCTTTCCCAATCCATTCGCAAGACCATGGCGGTAACGACCGCCGGTTGTTCCTCGTGCGGGCTGCACGCCTGCACGGGCCGGCATCGCCGTGCTTGTCGCGAAGGGAAAGCTTCGGACAAACCGGGTGATCCATTTTTTCATCATCAAAATTATGGACACCATGCTTAGTTTTCTGAAAATCAGTAGTGTAGCTCATTCTTTATCGCTGACCTTGCTGGCAGGATTTTTCTTGCTCGCCTTGAGCAGTTGCACCAAGGAAACTTTTTCCTGTGGGGAATGTGCGGAAGCCGAGGGGCCACCTGCCGTTATCGAAATGCGCTCGGACACGACGTCGGAGGATTCCGATATTGTCTCAGAGGATATAATCAATCCTCAATAACGAATGGCCGGGTAGATACAACAAGTACTACCCGGTTATTTTTTCATCTATCTCCTGAATCAATTCTCGTAACCACGGCCGGCCGGCAACTTGTTTGTAGGACTCGAGTTTTCTGAGCCGCTCTGCTTTTTCCTCGCGTCGCCTGGCTGCATCCCAATTCCTGCAACCGGTTCGGTACCTGGATATGCTGTTGCAGATCTCGATGAAGTTTTCGTAGGATTCGCGCCACTTTTCATTGAGAAACTCTTTACGACCGAGAAATTTTCTCAGGGCATCTACTTCCTTGTCATAAGCTTCCTCCCAGGACCAATCCTGCAGAAAGCGCAGAAGATAAGTCCGCACGAGCAAAGTTTTGACCCGTAGGGTGTAAGAGTGTTCCTCGTGGGTGTTTTTCGGAAAGTGCTCCTGAAGGATGTCAACGGTCTGCTGATATTCCTTTTTGTGAAAATGGAGGTAGGCCAGAGCGAGCTGATAGGCTTTGTCGCGGTACTGGGGTTCCAGTTTTTCCCTATAGGCATTCATGAATTTGAGCTGATACTCGAAAGCTCCGGCGGCGGAGGCGCTGAGGGCTACATTCAGGTATTCCCGGTCGGAGATGACATTCTCGAAGCTAAACGCTTCCTGATCGACCCCCTCTTTGGCCCAGAAAAGGAGTTCCCCGGGGGCCGGAGGCCAACCCTTCTGGAAAAGGTAATTGCAGATGTTCTGAGCAATTTTGATGGCGATGAGAATATCGGGTGCCGCCAGCCGGTTTTTATGTCTTTGATATACCGCTTTCATTTTCAGATAAGCTTCGGTATTGCCGCGATCTAGCAGGCAATCGATCAGCCGGACATAGACTTTGTCCAGGTTTGTACTGGTTTTCGTTGGGGTCAGGTTCTGGTAAAACTCTTCGATAAGTCGGATTCGGTCATCGTTCTGAAAGAGGTTTTCTCTATTGACGTGCTCCAGATAATAACGAAGGAGTAAGACATGACTGAAGTGATTGAACTGATCGAATGCCGCTAGAAAATAATTTCCGTCCTCTTTATAGGTAACCGAATTTTGATGGAAGTAATTCTGATGTTCCAGCCACCAGCTATCTGCAAATTTTCCGATGGAGTCCGGCAGGGAATTCAGTTCTTCGCGAAAGGCTCCGGAGGCCTCCCGGAAGCGATCGGTATCGCGGCGGCGCTTAAGGGCGGCGACTTTCACCCGGTGGGCCAGGCGACTGTCACCGGTGCGTACTTCCTGATGGATAAAAAACTCCAGGATCAGTTCCTCCAGCCGCTTCATCAGTTTTTTCAGTTTGCCCTCGTCCTCCGGGCCGTTTTCAGCACCCAGCACATTTTTCAGCAAGGCTTTCCCGCTGATGATGTAACTGTCGGGGTTGTGATAACCGCTGCTCAGACGGTCGAAGAGTTCTGCCAGCCGCTGGTCGGTATTGAAATACTCCGAATTCAAAAAGGCCCGGAGCTGATCCAGTTCTTCTTTTTCCAACGGGGAGATCAGGGAGAATAAAACCGCATTTTCACTTTGTGCGATTTCTTTTCCTCCTGTTCGGATGGGTTTCATAAAGAAAGCATTTTAGGTTTAGTCGTTTGATTATCATTGACTTGCTTTCTTTTGGAATACCTGGGGAAGACAAAAAACTGCCGGGAAGACAGTTTTTTGGCAGAAAATTGTCCAGGGGGAGGAAACAGGTGGTCCCTATTTTGAGGTACAGAGCGGCTAATGATTTGGATGAACAGCCACTGCACCCCACATAGCCGGATAAAGCAACTATAGTCAAGGGATTCATAAATATGGAAAAAACATACGAAAAAGAAGAATACCCGAAGGTACATTTTACAGAACACCAGTTACTCATCCTTCAACTCTGGTCCGAACACGCGCGCATCAAGCAGGTCGCCGAGGAAATGGACCTCTCCGAACACACCATCCAGACGCATCTCAAACGGATGCGCCGCAAGCTGGGGGTGCGCCGGACTTTTGATGTGTACCGGTATGTGAAGGAGCGGGAGATGATATGAACAAGATTCACTCTGATTAAAAACAAGGCTTGAATAATACTTTGAAACCCCAAAAAAAATGATTGTACACATGAGAAATTTAATCCTCTATTCACTAACGCTCGGCACTCTACTGATGCTGTCGATTAACGTTAAGGCCCAAAAAGAAACGCTGAAGGGCGTGTCGGTGGTAGAATTCCATCCACCTTACGAGAAGATCATCATTGATTACCGGGGTGTGGAAATTCCATTTGAAGTGAGCGAAAAGACAAAAATAAAGGGAGAGAAAGGAAGTGTTGATTCTGAACTACTAACCGCTGGCGTCATTATCCAGGAACTAAAATACGAACTGCAAGGCACCGATCGAATAGCGCAAAAAATAGAAACGGATATCGATCCCAGCGGTAAAGTGAAATTTACCGGATTGCTCGAGTCGGTGGAAGGGGAAATCGCTATCGTGGACGGACGAAGAGTAATGCTTAAAGCGGGCGTTTTACCGGAGGGTTCCGGTAAGAAGAACAAATGTCAGTGCGACGGGATGGTCTTTACCGGCTTTTCGGATCCCATACTGCAACCCGGTCAGTATTTTCTGAAGATCGAAGGCACGGAAACGGAGGCGGGATATGTGATTGCTGAGGAAGTAGAGGCCTGCAGGAATGTCCTGCTGGATGCTGACCACAAATTGCGGAACGCAGTTGAAAATAGTTTCACCGATGAAAGTCTAGAAGCCGGTAACCTAAGTGATGTAATAAAAGAGACAAACAGTGCTATGCCTTTATATAAAGGGCAAATCCAGATCGGTCAATATGCTTACCAGTTGGCAGATGATATTCGATTACAGGGATATGTCAATATGGTAGGCGAAAGACTTATCCCTGCCCATCAGCATAATTTGCCGGAAGGCGATCCCAACAAGATCTTTTTCAGGTTTTACGTCATTGATAGCAAAGTGCCCAATGCCTTCGCCTTCCCGAATGGAATGATATTCATTCACACAGGATTATTGGAGGTGATTGAAAATGAGGCGCAACTGGCGACGGTTCTGGGACATGAAATTGCACACGTCACTCATGAACATGGGCGGGACCGGTATGAGACGACCCTGTTCACCGATATTACTACCAGTGTCGTAGATATAGGCTTAGACTTATTCGATTTCGATCAAATGGGAATTGACAGGAAGGCCATGGGCTTTGTGAATGATGTTACAAGCGCTTTCACTCCGGAAGTGCTGGCTAATGTCATCAAGCCACAACCCGAACGGGAAAGCCAGGCAGACCGCGTCGGGGTGTTTTATACTTACCAGGCTGGCTATGATATTCGGGAATCGGCTAGACTTTGGGAGAAGATGAGCGAGCTGACGGGGGATCCTTCTTTTCAAGGGAAATTGAAAAACAACTTGCAGGAAATGCTGTCCTCTCCGCAGTTCAGCCTGTCTAATAATCCGCTTGAATACCTTGGTGAGGCGGGTAAAAATCTTTTGATGAATGAATTGCTCAATACGATTTACACCTCTCACCCGAAGGCAAAGCAACGGGCGCACGATATCGGGCGGTTGCTGGGGACTTATTATCAGGAGGAGGATTTTGATGCTTTTATGAAAGGAGAGGAAGCGTATGATCAGTTCCTCGGGAGTTTGTAAATGATTAATTAATGATTTTCAATATACTTTTCTTTGGTCTCAGGCTAATTAGTAAGAAGCTATTGGTAGCAGCCTTTCTTTTTAGCCTACTCCCTTGTTATTTAGTTCATGGACAGAACTATGGAGTTACTGTGATTACTCACGGATTTCAGCCCGGAACTGGTTTTGTTTCTCCCCCGGTTGAAGATGGAAAATGGATGTTTGAGATGGCAGAATCGATAGTGGAAAGAACAGGAGGTCATGGATGTATTTTATTGTATAAAAAATCATCTGGAAATTTTGAAGTCATTCCAGAAAGCCAGTGCTCTGTCGGTGAAAGAGTTTTGCTGTTTGATTGGGCTCAAGAAAGCGATTTGGATACGAAAGGCTATTCCGAAGCAGCTGCTGATGCATTATTTGCAGCATTGGTCACAGCTGAAAAGCAAGGACTTGCAGACTTGAAAGAAATCCATTTTATTGGGCACAGCCGGGGTACGGTAGTCAATACCCTTACTGTTGAAAGACTACTCGTTCTTAAAAAACAATATCCCGGGTTTTATCCTCTTTTATCTATCGACCAAGTTACTAATTTGGATCCTCATGACTGGGGACTGGTGAGTACGATTACTAGTGACTTAAATGATGCTCACCCCGATATTACTATCTCGATACCTCAAACTACTAATCCTAATAATGGTACAATCGCGTGGAATGGCGTTTTTTCGGATACCTACTGGCAAGATTATCTGCCGCCGGTAGGAGAACGTCCCAACTTGCATGGTCGTCCTGTTCAAGGATCAATGAATTTTCATTGGGAACTGAACGATCAGAACAACTACTTAAAGCATACCAATATTCATGCTGATGGATACTCGAGAACAATAAGAGAAAATATGGAAATAGAGGGTGGTGGTTATCATCTATCAAGAATTGCAAAGGGCATTAAAAAACGGCCGCCAGAAATTTATGGAGGCCAGGAACCGACTTTCAGTTTTTATCAAAACTTGAAAATCGGGGCAAATGAAAGAGTGCGCGGAATAGTAAATGGTAGTTTTGATAGAGGAAACAGCACTTTTAGCAGTATACCTGGTTGGGAGTATCACGGCGGCGGATTCAATAATGCCGGACTAAAGAGTGGATTTCTTCTTCTTTCCAAGGTAGGTTCAACTCCTTGTGATTTGACGCATAACAGATTTTTTATTCCTCCGGACGCTAATAAAATTACCTTCAAGGAAAAAATATTCTCCACCGGGCCGGGCATCAAGAAAGCAGTACTCAAAGTCAAAATTAACGATGAAATACTATCGGCCGAGGAGATAGAATCTGCAACTGTCTCCTGGGAGGAAAACGAAATAAATATTTCCCGATACGCAAATAGTGTGGTTACGCTGACATTCGAACTGGAATATCCCTTAACTCCCGCTAGTCCAATTCGGATAGGAATAGATGAAGTTAGATTAAGTAAGAAGATTTCTACCACCTTCCCCACCCTTTTCCTCTTCGACCTCTCCGGCAGCATGAACGAGCTGGGTAATAGCAACAAGCCGAAAATAGAAGAAGCGAAGGCCGCGGCCCGGTCCACCTTGCAAACTATTCAAAATAACAACAGACAGGGGGTGGTCCAGGAGGTAGGCATAAAGGCCTTCGCCGGCGGTTGTGTGGCCGATCCCACCGTATTTGTCACCAATGGGTTTTTGACCAGACTGGGGGAGGTGGAAACAGCTATCGATCGTATTGGAATGCCGGGCGGCGGTACACCGCTGGCGGAAGCCATCGAATCCTCCAGTCGGGAACTTGAGGAATACGTCCGGCAAAACGATCGCAAACAGGCCAAGCTTATCATCCTGAGTGACGGTGAGGCGACCTGTGCCAAGATACGCCCCGATGACGTCTATGCCTTTGGACAAAACGGACGGCTTACCCGAACTATTACTGCCAATCAGCAGGCTAATTCCACGAATACCCCCATCAAGTACTATACTATCGGGTTTAACATCGCTCCCGGTTCACCGGCAGAGCGGGACCTGCAGTACCTGGCGCAAGTTTCGGGCGGCAAATATCTCAATGCCCAGAACCAGTTTCAGTTAACACGGGCCTTTCAGCGGTTTAACCGGGTGTATGCCCCCAAACCCGCACCGGCATTGAGTGATATTCCGACTGTTTCGGAGGCCGTCTTTGACCGGGGCGTCGCCTCGATTTACGAAGGTGACTTCCCGGAAGGCCTGGAGCAATGCAGCTCTTACGTCGAGCTGCACGCGGAGGATTGTCACGGCGTTTTCAACCTGGCGCTGATGCTGGAAGCGAATGAGTACTACAAATTGGCAATCGCTAAATACGAAAAGTACCTTCAACTGTGTCCAGGAGCATCCGACCAAGCTTGGGTGCGGCGGCAAATAGAAACGCTGGAGAAGGACTATCAGGCTTACCTTGAATTCAACCGGAAAGTGGTCATAAGCGATATGGAATACCTCAACCTCCACTTCAAAAAAATCCAAAACGGTGAGAGCATGACACTCGCTACCGAATTCATCGCCTTTCTCAAAGAAAAGTGGAGCTATTACAAAAACCTTCCGGCTATCCTTGAGATCGATACCCGGATTTTTGAAGTGAATGCAGCAGCTGTTTTCCGGGGGCTGAAGAGTTGCGCGGATATCATTCAACGCAACCCGGAAAAGTGGGACCGGGATGCGACGCCCGTACTTTCCCGGACCTATTTGAATATGGAGCGACTGCTGAAGACTTTTTGAAAGACTGTCATTCTACGGATTAAAGAAAAGCTGTTCAATGGAAGATAAGTTCAAGGAGCTGAATCTGCTCAATGAAGAGGTGATGGCGGATTATACCAAAGCTTCTTGGTATTCCATTCAAAACTTTTCTTCAAAAAAGAGGAAAATCCTTTTTAGGTAAAGAAAAGTCCAAAGGTCTGACAATCAGTGCCATTGAATAGGTTTTTGAACCGCAGACAAATAGAAAAACATTTTTAAACCGCCCTTTTTGGCAATTTTTTGTCCATGGCTCCCCAAAGCGCTGTCCCTATTTTTAGGTACAAGCGCATGACAACGTTGATCCCCTGTTTAAGACATCCGCTTTTTAACTGATTTTTTCATCAATGCCAGTTAACATGTCCGACATCATCTTCTCCTGTACCAATCGCAGCTGTAACTACGAATTGTCTTTTGAGGCCGGCGAGGCCGGTTCCATGGCGTTCTGTCCGAACTGCGGTCAGAAACTGATCGTTCCGGAACCCGTTGCGAACGTTCAGCAACAGGTCGTACCCAAAACGCCGCCCGCCGCCACCCCGTCTCAACCGCCTTTAAGAGTAAGACAACGGGAAGAAGGCGATTACCAGCGGCGAACCCGGAGGAAGGTGAAAATGGGGGCGGGGTGCCTGGCGATGATGGCGGTACTGTTTACTTTTTTCATCCTGGCCCTCGGGTATAATGCCATTGTCGGCATCACGGATACCACCGGCGGTCTGATCACGATAGGGGCCGGCATCGGCGGCATCGGCGCCTTCTTTTACTTCGGCTACTGGGCTACCGAAACGGAGGATGATACGCGGGACCGCTACGCGAATTAACCTAATTAATCATTGCTCAAAAAGAAAGTATTCGATTACATCTTGAATTCCACCTGAGACACCCGCTCGGGAAAGGATTTCTTATTCCATAGCCTCAGATTTAATTACATCTACCAAACCCATTACCATGAGATTAACTATCCCAACCATAATTTTTCTATTCCTCACAACCCTCACTTTTGCTCAACCCAACATTATCTTTTCCGATAATTTTGAAACCGGAACTTTGGATCCGGCATTTTGGACGGCAAGGCCTGACCTGAACGGTTCTGACGGTATTGTTGAAATAACAAATGGAAGTGCGGCCGAAGGACAATTCGGCGTAAGAATGGGGAAAGCACAGGACACGCCGGGCCAGTTTACCCGCAATGCCCTGGATCTTCAGCTGGACCTCAGTGGGCAGGGGCCCGTATTTCTTGAATTCTTGATCAACGGTTCCAATGATGAAACCCACCAGGGAGAAGACGGCATCTTATTTAGTGATGACGGAGGCGCTACTTTCACTTTTGTTTATCAATTTGACCCTGGTTCCTGGTGCGGTTACGGCTTGCATCCGCCGATTGATGTAAGAAAGCTGGCTGAACAAAACGGATTAACCTTATCAGACCAGTTTGTGATTCGCTTTCAGCAGTACGACGATGCGGATTTTTTCGGAACGGGTGATGAGGATGGTTTTTTGATGGATAACATTCGCGTGTATGATCCATTGGTCGAATATGCCGGGTTACCCTTTTTCGATAATTTTGAGACCGGGGTAATTGGGAATGCCTGGACCTGGGCTGCTGCAGATGAAACTGTTCTTCCCGCTGTTGGAGTGGTAAAACCAAGTAACCAAAGGGGCGTATTTGCCAATGAGGGAATTGAAGGTTCATTTGGCGTGATCATGGGCAAGTTGTGCGATCAGCCGGCCAACTTCACCGCCAACGCTCTGGACCTTCATTTAAACCTGGCGGGCGAAGAGGAAGTGATATTGGAGTTTTGGATTGAGGATGTTGGGGATGAAACCCATATCCAGGACGGGATCTATTTCAGTGATGACGGAGGAGCTTCCTTTGTCAAAGTATGGGATTTCGATCCTGAGGAATGGTGCAATGGTTATGGCCAACATCCACCGTTGGATGTTGTGTTCCTGGCATCAAAAAATGGATTAGCACTAACCGATCAGTTCATTATCCGGTTTCAGCAGTACGACGATGCGGATTTTTTCGGAACGGGTGATGAGGACGGTTTTAGATTCGATGAAGTCTCTGTTTATAACCCGAGAACCCAGTACGCTAGCATGCCTTTTTCCGACGATTTTGAAACCGGGCAGTTGAGTGAATTCTGGAGTTGGAGTATGGCGGATGCCACGGCTCTTCCTGCGACGGGTACCGTAAAACCGACCAATAGAAGGGAAGTATCAGCCGGTCAAGGACTAAATGGTTCTTTTGGGGTACTAATGGGTAAAAGATGTGATCAACCGGCTAATTTCACGGCCAATGCGCTGGATCTGCATGTAAATCTGGCCGGTGCAGATCAGGCGGTGTTCGATTTTAATTTAAGGGACCTAGGTGATGAAGGCCACATTCAAGACGGTATTTTTTTAAGTGTAGACGGAGGAAACAGCTTCGAAAAAATTTATTCCTTCGATTTTGCCAGCCTGGAAAATTCTTATACGAACTTGTCATTGGATATCTTTGCGTTGGCAAGTTCAGTCGGGCTTACTTTATCAGAAAAAACGATTATAAGATTTCAGCAGTATGACGATGCCGATTTCTTTGGAACCGGTGATGAAGATGGAATATACCTGGATGAAATTTCTGTGAACGGTACGTATAATAACACAAATTGCTCCACCGTCACCATCACCCTTTCCGAAACCATCACCTCCGAAAGCTGCGCCGGCAACGACGGCGGCATCAGCCTGACAGCCTCCGGCGGCGCGGCCCCCTACACCTACAGCTGGAATACCGGCGCGAGCGGCGCCACCCTCAACGCTCTGCCCCAGGGCAGCTACAGCGTGACCGTCACCGACGCCAACGGCTGTACGACCAACCAGAGCTTCGCGGTAGGAAACAACTGCTCGTCCGGCCCCTGCGATAACGTCACCATCACCCTCAGCACCTCCATCACCCTGGAGAGTTGCAGCGGCAACGACGGACGGATAAGCGCGACGGCCTCCGGTGGTATAGCCCCTTATTCGTACACCTGGAATACCGGTGAGACGGGTTCGGTGCTAACCGGCCTGACAGCGGGTGACTACAGCGTCACCGTCACCGACGCCAACGGATGTACCGCCACCCAGAATATCAGCGTGGGAAGCGGTTGCTCCGGCGGCCCCTGCGACAACGTCACCATCACCCTCAGCGAAACGATAACCCCGGAAAGCTGCACCGGCAACGACGGCGGCATCAGCCTGACGACGGCCGGCGGCGCCGGGCCCTACACCTACAGCTGGAACACCGGTGCAAGCGGGGCGACACTCAGCGGAATAACGCAGGGCAGCTACACGGTCACCGTTACCGACGCTAACGGTTGCAGCAGCAACCAGACCTTCCAGGTGGCGGAAGACTGTAATACTTCCAATTGCCCCACCGCCGGTTTTACCGTGGACAACCTTGGCGGCGGCTCTTACCGGTTCAACAACACGTCGACCAACAATCCCCAGGCCGTATTCTGGCAATTCGGCGACGGTACGGAGTCGATCAATTATAGCCCGACCCACACCTACTCCGCTCCCGGCGATTATACGGTCACGCTCATCGTCGCCAATGCCTGCGGCGTGCCCGGGGAACAGGAGGACACGATTCAGCAAACGATTACGGTTTCGCTGAGCAACGAACCGCTGATCCAGCTGGGCGAAGCCGAAGGTCCTTCCGGCGAAACCGTCCTGCTGCCGGTTATCGCCCTCAACTTCAACCGGACGCTGGGGGCCATTCAGGGTATCCTGAACGTTCAGGACCCTTCCGTCGCACAAATCGAAGGCCTCGAAGGCGGGCTGATCGGTGGTTTCTCCACGCTCTCCTTCAATCCCGCCAACGGCCGCTTCAGCTTCTTCGACGCCGGCAACAACAATATTCAGCTCGACGCCCGCGATACGCTGTTTTACCTGCGCATCCTGCTGCAGGGCAACAACGGCGATATGTCGGCCGTCACCATCTCCGGTGACAACGGCTTTCCGCTGGAGTTCGGCGATATAGACTTTAACTTATTCACCCCCGCCACCGAGGACGGGAAAGTTACCGTTGTCAATAATTTCAGGGTGGATGGACTGATAACCACGCACTGGGACGCCCCGATCCCCGGCGTGTCCGTAAGCATGGAGATGAGCCCGCCCGGCGGAGCGCCGCAATCTCTTTCCACTACCAGCGACGCCGGCGGCGGATACGGCTTTGACGACGTTCCCGCCGGTTCGGCCTGCGTCATCACGCCGGAGAAAAATACCAATGCAGCCAACGGCCTGGCGGCCATCGCCCTCTTCGCCGGGCAGCGATTTATCCTCGGCTACGATGTGCCGCAGATCAACTCGCCCTTCCAGCTCATGGCGGGTGACGCCAACTGTGACGGCCGCTTCTCCACCCTCGACCTCTTCATCATCCAGAAGATACAGGTGGGGATCGATCCGGTTTTCCCGGGCTGCCCCTCCTGGGTGTTCGTGCCGGCGAGCGAGGAGCCCAACTTTCAGCTGGCTTCAGTTTATTATCCCAATTACCCCTATCCCCGCCAGGCCGATATCGCCGCCCTCAGCCAGGATACACAGATCGACTTCATCGGGGTCAAGGTGGGTGATATCCTCAACCGTGCCGATCCCAACGCGCTGCAGGGGCAGCCGGAAGCCGAACCCCGCTCCGGTAATACCGAACCCCTGCTCGTACGCGCCGAATATCTGGCCGAACGGCGGCAGATGCGCTACGAACTGATGGCCGCCGGCCCGCGCAGCCTGGCCAGCTACCAGTTTTCACTCGGCTACGATACAGAGCGGCTCCGCTTCCGCGAAATTATTACGGGTAAAAGATTGGGTAATGCCCCCCTGGCCGGGCAGCAGGCCGGCCGGCTCAACCTGAGCTGGTTCAGCAGCAGCGGCCGGGCCGTCGACCTGGAAGGCGGCGACGTGGTCCTGACGCTATACTTCGATCTGCAGGCGCCCGGAAAAGCTACGGCCTCCGACCTCCGGCTGGACGGGCGGGGCCTACCCGCCCGCATGCACGATGCGCAGCTACAGGGCGCCGTCATCGAACTGCAGCCCCTGCAAACCACCTCGCTCGATCCGGCAGCAACGTATCAGCAGGTACGGCTCTACCAAAACCGGCCCAACCCTTTCCGGGAACAGACGCAGATCGGCTTCTTCCTGCCCGAAGCAAGCGAAGCCAGTCTGATCGTCCGCGATGCGCTGGGAAGGGTAGTTTGGGAAAAAGCCGCCCGGTACCCGGCGGGAGAACAGCTGGAAAACGTCGACCTGCCCCTGGCGGCCGGCGTGTATTTCTATACGCTGCGAACGGAGACGAGTACCCTGACGAAGTCCATGGCCATCAGTAAATAATCGTGGCTTCGAGATTAAACCGAATTTTTTTCAACTGAATAAGCTATTGGCCATTGGCTGTTAGCTCCTGACCGGGTTGGTCAATGCCATGCCCTGCGCGAAGCCAACAGCTAATAGCCAATAGCCAACAGCAAATATCAAGACTGCCTTATGGTATCTTTATCAACACTTAAAGGATGGATTTACGGATTTTGTACCGGAGCGTTGCTGACAGCAGCGGCGACCCTGGGCGCTCAGCCCACCCTGCGTATTACGCCGGAAACACTTTCCGCCGCACCGGGAGAAGAGATCGCCATCGATCTGGTCATGGATGATTTTGAGGATTTACTGCTTTTTCAGATTCCCATTGCCTGGAATGCCGGTGTTCTGGAGTTCGTTTCCGTGAGCAATATTAACGCTGCGGTATTTCCTGATTATAGCGCTGATAATTTCGCAACGCCCGACAATGGTCTTGCCGCTGGGCAACTATCCACTAATTGGGAGAATAGCAGCTTGGATATTGTCACTGTACCCGATGGGACGGTTGTCTTTACGATTAACCTAAGGGTGCTGGGCGAAGGCGTCACCACGATCGCTGTGGATTCCGGTTTTGGGGTAGAAACTCTTTTTTGGGATAGCTTGGAAGAGCCAGTTCCCGTCACTTCGGTCCCCTCCACGGTAACGGTATCCGGGGAGGTAGCCCCTTGCCGGGAACGGGATTCGCTGGCGCTGGTCGAGTTGTATAATTCGACCAATGGACCAGGATGGACAAATACCTGGGACTTGAATACGCCGATGGAGACCTGGTTCGGCGTGACCCTCAATGAAAACGGCTGCGTAAGCTGTCTGGATATGCATATGGAGCCGGATTGCTTCACTACGCCTTATGAGGAGGGGAATAATCTCAGTGGAACGCTTCCGGCCGAAATCGGGAATTTAAGTCAACTGCAGTCTTTGTCTCTGAGCAATAACAACCTTGAAGGAGAGATTCCTTCGGAGATGGGAAACCTGGAACAGATTGAGATCATCTACCTTTTTAAAAATAATTTATCAGGGCCTATTCCCGCCAGTCTTTTTCAAATTGAAAGCCTGGTAGAACTCGAACTAAACTACAATAATCTTACTGGAAGCATACCTGCCGATTTCCAAAGCCTGGTTAATCTCAAGCAGCTTCTTTTAGACAAAAATCAATTGAGTGGCCCTGTTCCTGACTTTTCGGGCTTGTCTAATCTGGAAATTCTGGATCTCAGTGAAAACGATTTTTCAGGTTCGGTTCCTGATTTTCAGAGTTTGCCCCAACTGGATTTCCTTGATATCGCGGCAAATAAACTGACGGGAATGATTCCCGACTTTACCGGATTACCCCAGCTCCGGGGATTATATCTTGATCACAATGAGTTGACCGGAGCGATTCCCAATTTTCAAAATATCCCCAACCTAGATACTTTTCGCATCGATGTCAATCAATTATCTGGTCCGGTACCCGATTTCACGAATATCCCGAATTTAAAACGACTGGACGCTGACAGTAACCGCTTAAACGGTCCGCTCCCAGACTTTTCCAACCTGCCCAATTTAGTGTTCCTCGATTTTTTTAATAATGAACTGAGCGGTCCGGTTCCGGACTTCTCCAACCTGCCCGCACTGGAGGAATTGTACTTAGACAATAACGATCTTTCCGGTCCGATTCCTGATTTCTCTGATTTGCCCAACCTCAGAGTGCTTGATCTAGGTGGAAATAACGGTCTTACCGGTGTCATCCCTGACTTCACCAACCTCCCGCAACTGGAAAGGCTGGACTTGACGGTAACCAAACTAAAGGCAAATATCCCCCCGTTATCCAACTGTCCCTTATTGAATGACCTGGAGGTAGAACGCAACCGGCTCACCTTCGAGAACATTCTGCCCAATTTTGGAGTGCTCAACGACCGGATAACCCAGAATGCCGTCGATACCAATGATGTGTTTTTGTATTCCCCTCAGGATCCCATCTATCCCGACACCCTCTTCACCCGCCCTGCCGGCGAGGCTTTCAGCATCGACCTGGGCATTGACGCAGGAGTGAGCACCAACATTTACACCTGGTACAAAGACGGCGTTCCTTACCGCACCGTCACCGGCAATAATCAACTCACCTTCGATCCGTTGACTGCTGCCGACGCCGGCGTCTACACCGTCGAAGTCACCAACCCCGGCGCGCCCGAGCTGACGCTGGAGAGCGGAGCGATCACGATCGAGCTGAGTCCGGCTATCCGCCTCATCGCCGGCGAAGCCTCCGGCAATCCGGGCGAAGAGGTCCTGCTG
>Ga0209949_1000077_pt1 | contig 54843 bp, 52 predicted proteins | sample SalPonC_black_MG_FD_185711 | JGI IMG/M metagenome (GOLD analysis project Ga0209949, IMG submission 185711) | Salt pond soil microbial communities from South San Francisco under conditions of wetland restoration - Salt Pond MetaG... | ecosystem: Environmental > Aquatic > Marine > Intertidal zone... | reverse complement strand
CAACCGGGCGGTCTCTTCCAAAAGCGGCAGCGCGGACCTGCTGGAAAAACTCGGCATCAACCTGCAGATGGCCCCGGAAGAAGTTGCCCGCTGTGTGGAACAGATCGGCGTCGGCTTCATGTTCGCCCCGGCCCACCACGGCGCCATGAAACACGCCATTGGCCCCCGCAAGGAACTTGGCTGCAGAACCATCTTCAACATCCTCGGTCCGATGACCAACCCGGCTAGTGTAAAGCGCCAGCTGGTGGGCGCGTTCAACCGTGAACTTTGCCGACCGATGGCCGAAGTACTCTACCGCCTGGGTGCCGAACACATCATGGTGGTCTGCTCCAAAGATGGCCTGGACGAAATCAGCCTGGCCAGCACGACCCATGTGGCCGAGCTGAAAAACGGTGAGGTCACCGAATACGACATCACACCAGAGGATTTAGGCATTAAAAGCCAGTCACTGGTCGGCCTGACGGTGGATACTGCCGAGGATTCGCTGAAGCTTATCCGGGCCGCCTTTGGCCGCGGTCACGATGAAATGGCGGAGAAAGCCAGAGATCTGATTGCCCTGAACGCAGGAGCCGCAATCTATGTGGCCGGTCTGGCGAAAACCCCGAGCGCCGGCGTAGAAATGGCCCTTGATGCCATGGGTTCCGGGCTGGCGGCAGGCAAAATGTCCGAACTGGCCGATTTCTCGCAATGTTTCTGAATTTTTTCGACTCCGAAGGCACGAATCAAGCCTGAAGGGCCGGTGGCAGGGATCTTTCCAGAACTGTCGTCAGCCATGGATGGCTGACGCCAAGCCCTACAGGGACGTATTCACGGGCGTGTTCTGGAAAGGTCCCTGCCACCGGCCCATGCACCCAAACAGTTAGGCCAACAATGACCGACAGACACCTGGACAAGACACCAACCATTCTTCGGAAGATAGTTGACCGTAAATGGGGAGAAATTGACGAGCGGAAACGTACGGTTTCTCTTGCAGACGCAAAAGCCATGGCGGCGGACCAACCGCCAGCTCGCGGGTTCGCCGCTGCTATGCGCTCTCGAATCAACGCCCGGACGCCTGCGGTGATCGCCGAAATCAAAAAGGCATCCCCCAGCAAAGGCATTCTGCGCGATCCGTTTGAACCGGCGGTGATTGCCGAAAGCTACGAAAAAGGCGGCGCCGCCTGCCTGTCAGTGCTTACTGACAGGGACTTTTTCCAGGGTCACGAGGACTATCTGAAGGCCGCCCGCAGTGCCTGCAGACTGCCGGTGATTCGCAAGGACTTCATGGTGGCGCCCTATCAGGTTTACGAAAGCCGGGCCATGAACGCTGACTGCATCCTGCTGATCGCCGCATGCCTGACCAGAGACCAGATGCAGGAACTGGAAGGCATCGCCCACGACATCGGACTGGATGTGCTGGTGGAGGTGCACGATGGTGCGGAACTGGATGATGCCCTGACCCTGAAAACGCCTCTGGTCGGCATCAACAATCGCAACCTGCACACCTTCGAGGTGTCACTCGATACCACTTTCGAACTGCACGAACGGATTTCTGCCGAACGCCTGACCATTACCGAGAGCGGTATCATGACCCGGGACGACGTTACCACCATGACCGGACGTGGCATTTATGGATTTCTGGTGGGTGAATCCTTCATGCGGGCGGACGAGCCCGGCGACAAACTGCGGGAGCTGTTTTACTGACCTGGTCTTCGCCAGAAGTTAACGTTAATGCAATTGATTTGTATTTTAATTAACGAAATATTAACATCGCCTCAAACGACGAACGTGTGTTCATTTCCCAGCCACTCCCTATCCGTTTGAGGTTCCTTCATGCCGTTTTCTGTCAGCCCCCTGTCCCGGGCCGTACGACTTGCCTGCCCGGCATTCCTGCTGGGCCTGTCCAGCCTTGCGCTGGGCCAGGCCCAGAATGATGAAACCAACGCCCCGACCCTGGGTGAACTGGTCGTGTCCGGCACTGCCCTGAAGGTGGAAGCACCTCTGGTAGAAACCCCTCGCCCCGCCTCAGTGGTGGCGCAGGAAGAGCTGGAAGAGCGCAACGTCCAGTCCCTGGACGAGACTTTCCGTTACCGCGCGGGTGTTCGGTCAGGCCACTTTGGAGATGACAACGACACCGACTGGTTCAAGATTCGTGGCTTCGATCAGGCCACCTATCAGGACGGCCTCCGCATCTACCGGGAAGGTTTCTATCAGTGGTTGCCGGAGACCTATGGCCTGGAGCGGGTAGAGCTGCTCAAGGGACCGGCTTCCATCCTCTACGGCGAGGCGCCCCCGGGAGGCGTAATCAACGCCATCAGCAAGCGACCGACCGATGAGACACAGGGCGAAGTGCAGGTTCAGGCAGGCACCGACGCACACCGTCAGCTGGGCGTGGACACGTCCGGTCCGGTGGGCAACAGCCGTGATGTCCGCTACCGTCTTGTCGGGCTGTACCGGGATGGTGAGGGTAACCTGGACTTCACCGAAAACGAACGCTACTACCTGGCGCCAAGCCTGGAATGGGACATCACCGGCCGAACCACTGTGACCCTGCTCGCCAGTTTCCAGAAAGACGATGCCATCCCCATCAACCCGTTCAAATTACCCTTTGGCACGGTGCAGAGTACGCCCTTTGGCAAGGTGGATCCGTCTACCAACTACAGTGAGCCCGGGTATGACACCAACGAGCGCACCCAGTCTTCGCTCGGGTATGCCCTCAGGCATCAGATCAGCGATGTCTGGCGGTTTGAGCAGGATCTGCGTTACAGCCGACTGGATCTGCTGTTGCGCAGCAGCTTTATTTTCTTCCAGACCCAGGCAAATCCGCGGGAGGGCCAACGGGGCCTGGTGTACCGTGACGGCGAAATCGACAGCTGGACCGTGGACAATCGGCTGGTAGGCAACTGGTTTACCGAACGCACCGAAAACACGCTGCTGTTCGGGGTGGATTATCAGGACCTCAACAACAAAGGCCAGCAGAATGGGGCTGGCGGATTCACCTTCTTTGGTGACCCCATCGATCTGTTCGATCCCCAGTATGGAAATTTCACGCCGGTCACGGCCGCCGATCTGATCGTCACCGAGATCGACAAGCAGCAGACAGGCTACTACCTGCAGCACCAGTTGCGCCTGGATGACCGCTGGGTATTCCTGGCCGGCGCCCGCTACGATCAGGCCGAGGTGGACAATATCAACCGCGATGCCAATACCCGGCAGGAGGCCGACGACAACCAGTTGTCGCTGTCCGGGGGTATCATGTACCTGGCAGCCAACGGCGTTTCGCCTTACCTGTCCTATACCGAATCTTTCCAGCCAATTGCCGGTACCGATGGCAACGGCGATCTTTATGAGCCCCGCACCGGCGAGCAAACCGAGCTTGGCGTCAAAATCGCACCACGGAACCTGGACGGCTATGTCACCGCTGCGGTCTATCGCATTGAAGAGGAAAATTCCCTGGGAACCAGCCAGGGGGGATTCCAGATCCAGGACCGCGAGCGCACCACCGAGGGCTTTGAACTGGAAAGCGTAAGCTACCTCACCGATCAGTTGGAGCTGACCGCAGCTTATACCTACAACAGCGCCAAGGTTCGTGAACAGGCCACCGCCGGCAGCGAACGTCAGGCGCCCCTGATTCCCCGCCACCAGTCTTCAGCATGGCTGGACTATCGTTTTACCGATCTGGCGCCGGGCCTGAAAGTCGGTGCGGGCGCCCGCTACGTCGGCGAGACCCGCGATGGCGCCATTGAGGTACCGTCCTACACGGTATTCGACATGATGGCCCAATACACCTTTGCGCCGCGGTGGCAGGCTCAGCTCAACGTCACCAACCTGGCAGACCGCGAATACGTCGCCAGCTGCGATTTCTGGTGTTACTACGGCGCAAGCCGGAGTGTGGTAGGCAGTATCAGTTACCGCTGGTAGCTCACGGCCGGTCCGCCAGCGCCTCTTCAAGCAGCTCAAGCAAGTGCGGAGGCATCCCCTCCGCCAGCTTGAGGGCCGCTTCATGTCCCCGACCGGACATCTTGCCCCAGGTCCGGCCAACAATGCGCAGCCACTTGTCCCGGTCGTAATCGACATTTCTGTCGTAGAAATCGGAAAAGTAGCGCTCCAGAAACACCATACAGGCCACATCTTCCAACAGCTGGGTATCCTCGTCCTGCCGCAACTGCCGTTTGGTCAGAATGGTTTCCACCCGCTCACATTCCGCAGCCGGAAAGCCGCATTCCGCCATAATCTCCGCTGCCCGGCGACCGTGCATCCGGCCACATGCCTGGCGCCACTGGTAATAGGCCTTACGGCCCTCAGCAAACTCACTCCGCGGCATCGTCCAGCGCTCGATGTGCTGGGCCCGACAGGCAATCTGCATGCGCGGTGAAGGGTGGGTTTCCAGCTCGAACAACCAGCGAGTCATGTGCAGACTGTAGGCGTACTCCTTGGGCAGAGACTCACCGTCAACCTGCTCCCGGTTCGGGTCGGCCCTGTTTGCTTCATCAATGGCCGTGAGTGCACAGGCAAGTGGTTGTTCGAAACTCATTATCAGACCCCGGCCGAATCCCGTGTCTTGATCCGCTGGTACCAGGATTTCAGATTTTCCTGCTCCGGCTGGATGCGAATGTCCACCACCCGGGCGAACGCCACGGTGGTAAACGCGTTGATGTCGGCCGCCGTGAAGCGGTCGCAGCAGATATACTCCTTGCCGTACAGTTGCTTATCAAGAAAGTGCATGAACTTCTCGACCGAATTCCGACACTCCTCGCCCCATTCCTTGATCGGATTCATACGGTCCTTGAAATAGCCGCTGGTGTGCTGGAAGCACATGCCGGTGGGCAAAAAGAAAGAGAACTCGATCCAGCGCAGCCATTGCTCGACCACCGCCTTCTCAACCGGCGTATCACCCAGCAGCGAAGGCGAGTCCGGATAGCTTTCCTCGAAATAACGGCAGATGGCCATGGTTTCTGCGACGCAGGTGCCATCGTCCAGTTCCATCACCGGTACCTTTTTCATCGGGTTCCTGGCAGCGTATTCCGCTGTCAGATTTTCACCTTTTGCCAGGTCAATCTGGATGAATTCGGCCTTTTCCAGCAGGCCTTTCTCGGCCATGAACATGCGGACACGACGGGGATTCGGCGCGGTACTGGTTTCGAATATTTTCATTGTTATGGACTCCGGAACAGAAAGAAAACAAGGGCTGCGCAAAAGACTGACGCTGTAGTCCTGATGCGTCAAGCAAAAGGAATAAGGCGCACCTCTGTAGTAACGATTTACATGAATGGCTTGTAACTCTTGTCAGGATCATTATGGTAAAAGACAAACTATAACCGGAAACAGACGAATTGAGTTCTAACTTTCTCCCCGATAACAACACCTTGACCGAATTGAGCCAGGAGCAATCCGCTTCTGCGGCGGCCTGCGGCCGTCACAAAGACCCGTCGAAAGGAGTACTTTCATGCGAAAACTAACGCCCGTGGCGCTTTTGTGCGCCCTGTCTGCACCCTCGCTGGCTTCCGCTGAATGTGGCGAAGTGTCGATCACTGAAATGGGCTGGGCTTCCAACGCCGTTGTTACCGGCGTCGCCAAGTTCCTTATGGAGCAGGGTTATGGCTGCGACGTCACCGTCGTTCCCTCCGATACCGTGCCTGCGGTGACCTCCGTCGCCGAAAACGGCGAGCCGGACATCGTCACCGAGCTGTGGCTGAACTCTGCCGGCGAGGCCTATCTCGAGCTCGAAGAGCAAGGCAAGATCGAGCGTGTCGCCGAAGTGCTGGACCCGGGCGGTGTTGAGGGCTGGTGGATTCCTACCTATCTCGCCGAGGAACATCCCGAGCTGACAACCATTGAAGGCGTCATGGCGAACCCGGAACTGGTCGATAGCCGGTTCAATAATTGCCCGAGCGGCTGGGGCTGTCGTGTAGTCAGTGACAATCTGATCCGTGCTCTGGACCTGGAAGAGGCTGGCATTGAAGTGTTCAACCACGGTTCCGGCGAAACCCTGGCCACATCCATGGCATCTGCCGTGCAGAGCAAGGAGCCCTGGTTCGGTTACTACTGGGGACCGACGGTGCCTCTCGGCAAGTACGACATGACCCGTGTTGACCTGGGCGAGGTCAAGCCAGATGTACACCAGCGCAACCAGACCCAGGACGTCGAGAATCCCGGCGTTTCCGATTTCCCGGCCGCCACCATCCTGACCTCGATCACCACTGATTTCAGTGACCGCGAGCCGGAAGTGGCCGAGATGCTGAGCAACATGACCTTCAAGACCTCTACCATGAGTTCCCTGCTGGCCTGGATGGACTCGAATAACGCCTCTGCCGAAGAGGCGGCGGTGTACTTCCTGAGCAACAACTCGGACGAGTGGTCAACCTGGCTGAATGAGTCAGCGACCAAACGACTTGCCAATGTGCTGGGAGAGTAACAGTCCCTGAGAAGAGCCGGTCCGCCGGCTCTTCTTCTATCTGGCCATAAAAAGGTCATACACGATACTCATTCTGAATGCACAAGGGATATTGAACGCTCATGGCTACCTATGACTTTGTATTTTCATCGCTCGGGCTCAAGGAGTGGTGCGCCGAAGGCATGAGCGACGCGCCCATGACCATGGCCGCGCTGCTCAACAAGTCAAAAGGCACTGAATCACAGGAAACAACTATCTGGGAACTGCCTTTTCCATCCATGGATGCACTCAACGAATCCTGTGCTGCTTTTCCGAAGTCCCGCGAACTGACCAAGGGACTCGAGGAAGGCTTTCTTGCGGTAAAGGATAATCTCAGCATTGTACTGGACCCCATCACCCAGCCTTTGAGCTGGGCTCTGGACGGTACCCTTTACGCAATGCTGAACACCCCCTGGTGGATCGTCATACCTGTTCTGCTGGCAGTCGTTCTTTTCGTGACCAAGTCATGGAAGCTGGTCGGCTTCGTGGCTTTCAGCCTGTGCCTGCTTGCTTTTATCAACTACTACGAATACGCCATTCAGACTCTGGCCATCATTTTTGTCTGTGCGTTTCTCTGCGTGCTGTTCGGGGTGCCCATAGGCATTGCCATGTCGCGCAGTGACGTCATGCAGAGACTGACAGTTCCCGTGCTCGATATGCTGCAGACACTGCCGCCCTTCGTGTACCTGATTCCGCTGATCTTCCTGTTCAGCGTGACCGAATCCAAGCTCTACGGTATTGCCATTATTCTGTACGCCATCGTGCCCGTCATCCGCCTGACCAATCTTGGCATCCGACTGGTAGACAAAGACGTGATGGAGGCCGCCAATGCCTTTGGCATGACCAGTAATCAGAAACTGTTTCAGGTCCAGATTCCGCTGGCGCTGCCCAACATCATGGCCGGTGTTAACCAGACCATCATGATGAGTCTGGCAATGGTTGTAATCGCCTCTCTGGTATCTGCTCCGGGGCTCGGTGTTCTGGTGCTCCAGGGCATCCGCAATCTGGAACTGGGCGTTGGCCTGATTGCCGGTCTGGGCATTGTTATCCTGGCGGTGATTCTTGATCGGGTCACCAAAGCATCACTGGCGCGCATCAACGCCTCGCAGAGTCAATAATGGAGCGAACCGTGGACCGGGACATAAAGATATCCATCAAGAACCTCTACAAGATTTTCGGCAGCACGCCTGAAGTGGCGCTGGAATATGTAAGAAAAGGCATGGGCAAGCCCGAGCTGCTTGAAAAGCACAGGCATGTGCTCGGCCTGGAAGACATCAATGTGGACATGCAGGAAGGCGAAATCACGGTGATTATGGGCCTCTCCGGCTCAGGCAAATCCACTCTTATCCGCCACCTGAACCGTCTGATTGAACCGACGACCGGCGAGATCCTGATCGACGGCGAGAATGTGCTGGATTTTGACGAGGAGCGAATGCGCAAACTGCGCCGGGAAGGCATGTCCATGGTATTTCAGAAATTTGCGCTGCTGCCCCACCGGACAGTGTTGCAGAACGCCGGCATGGCGCTCTCGGTGAGAGGCTTCAAGGTCGAGGATTATGAGTCGGAGGCCAGGAAATGGCTGGCCCGTGTTGGTCTGGAAGGCAATGCCGACCAGTATCCCCACGAGCTCTCCGGCGGCATGCAGCAGCGGGTCGGTATCGCCAGGGCGCTGGCCTCCAACTCCCCGATCATGTTGATGGACGAGGCCTTCTCTGCGCTGGATCCGCTGATCCGTTCAGACATGCAGGACCTGTTGCTGGAGTTGCAGGAAGAGCTTCAGAAAACCATCGTCTTTATCACCCACGACCTCGATGAGTCCCTGAAGCTGGCTGACCACCTGGTTATCCTCAATGAGGGCCGTGTGGTCCAGCAGGGAGAACCGCAGGAAATCCTGATGAACCCTAACGATTCCTATATCACTGATTTTATCGCTGATATCAACCGGGCCAGGGTCCTGCGTGTGCGCTCAATCATGGAGAAAACCAGCGAGGCACCGGAACAGTCAGCCGGAGATCTGTCCGAACATGACAATCTGGAATCGGTCATTGCCAAATCCGACGGCAACACCGACCTTGTCTACCGGGTCACCCGTAAGGGCAAGCAGGTCGGGGTGCTCGATATGAAGGAACTGGTAAAAGCACTGGTGCCTATTCAGGGATCAGACATCAGCGAACGCGCTCAGCTGTAAGCCAGGAGACCGAGCTCAGCAACCGGACAGCCGTAAGATTTACCCGACTATCTGGCCGGAAACCCGGGCCTGGTCTAAACTGATAATCCGGCTTCAAATTCGAAGCACTACCGACAAAGATCATGTCCAGACTGGCTACGTTTCTCATCATCGCATGGTTACTGTGGGGCTGTTCTGAGGCTGAAACCCCGACTGCCCTTCCGCCAGTGCTGCCTGAAGCCAGTGTCAGCGCAGACGCTTACGTTGCAGGGGGCCACTCCACGGACTCCGACAGCCGCATCATCGTGGCTGCAGATCCCTGGTGCCCGCATAACTGCATAGCGGGCGCCGCCCAGGAGGGCTACATGGTGGACATTGCCCGTGAAGCACTGGCAGCGTCGGGCTACACGCTGGACTACCGGAATCTGAGCTGGGCAAGAGCTCTCAGAATGACCCGTCAGGGCCAGTTCCACGCTGTTGTCGGTGCCTTCAGAACCGATGCTCCCGACTTTGTTTTTCCGGAGGTTGCCCAGGGGCGCGCTTCGATCTCGTTATTCACCCATCCTGACAACAAATGGGTCTACAACGGAATTGCTTCCCTGGAAGACCAGACACTGCTGACCATCAATGGCTATTCGTATACGGCAGAGCTGGACAGCTACATCGCTACAAATCAGGACAACCCGGACAGAATCGCGATTCTTTCTGGTCCCCGACCTTTTAACCGCTCTCTGGGCCTGCTGGCAAGACAGCGAACCGATGTGTTTGTGGCGGACGATTATGTCATGGCCTGGTCCATTCGTAACGACCCGGGCCTTAAACGCCCCCGCAGAGCGGGTCAGGTTGGGGAAACCCTGTCTTACGTCGCTTTCTCGCCCGCCCTTAAAAACTCGACGGACCTTGCCCGCATCCTGTCAGAGGGTACGCAAAAGCTTATTGACAACGGCAGAGTAAACGCCATCCTCGAAAGTTACGGTCTGCCCAGTGTCCAGGAACAGCACTGAGCGGGTGGCGGAATCTCAGGGCTCCGGAAGTCCACCCCGGGCTAACGAAGATTCCATACCATTCGCCGCTGGAAAGGACTACGCTTGATCCATTTCCGTTCAATCAAAGGCTCGCTGTCATGGCCCTCAAACTCTACCAGTTTGCTATTTCCCATTACTGCGAAAAGGTCCGCTGGGCGCTGGACTATAAAGGACTTGGTTACCAGACGGTCAACCTGCTTCCCGGACAGCATATAAAAACAGTGCGGCAACTGGGCGCAAAGGTATCCTCTGTACCGGTTCTGGTCCACGACGGCATCTGCGTGCAGGGCTCCGCGGACATTCTGGACTATCTGGACGAGACCTTTCCTGATCATCCGCTGACGCCGGCAGATCCTGCCGCACGGGAATTGGCTCTGGACTGGGAAAGGCGGTTGGACGATGAACTGGGACCAGCGGTTCGCTGCTTTGCCTACCACTATTTTCTTCAGCGCCCGAAGCTTGTGGTGCCGATGCTGACTGCCGGCACCCCCTTCTATAACCGATATATCATTCGCCTGGCCTTCAGCCGGGTTGAGGAAATCATGCGCGAGTGGATGAAGATCAACGAAAAAACCGCGAGCAGGTCACGCCAGACCATGGAGGGCTTTCTGACTGAACTGGCACAGGCCTATGAAGCATCACCCTACCTGGCCGGCAACGCTTTCAGCCGGGCCGACCTGACGGCCGCTGCGTTCCTGGCCCCCATGTTTCAGCCGCCCCAGTATCCGGTACCCTGGCCGGAACCAAAACGTATTCCCGAGCCGGTCCGCAACTGGCTGGCGCAATGGCAGCCGCAACTACAGACCCTCGAAACCCTTTATAGCGCCAATCGATGACCTGAACCCCGGGCAGGGGGCAGTGTCCAGGACTCAGCGAGTCCCGAAAACCACCATGGTTTTGCCTTTTACCCGAACCAGCCCCTGATCTTCCAGCGTCTTCAGAACCCGCCCCACCATCTCCCGGGAGCAGCCCACAATGCGGCCGATTTCCTGGCGGGTAATCTTGATCTGCATGCCATCCGGGTGGGTCATGGCGTCGGGCTCCTTGCACAGGTCGAGAAGTGTGCGGGCGACCCGGCCTGTTACGTCCAGAAACGCAAGGTCGCCTACCTTCCGCGTGGTCTGGCGCAGGCGTGACGCCATCTGTTCACCAATAAAATACAATACCCGCGGATCCTCCTGGGCGATCTCGCGAAACTTGGTGAAACTGATTTCGGCTACTTCACACTCGGTCTTGGCTTTGACCCAGGCACTGCGGGAATCCATGTTGTCGAACAACCCCATTTCGCCGAAAAAATCACCTGCGTTGAGGTAGGCCATGATCATCTCGCGGCCATCGTCGTCCTCAATGATGACGGTGACTGACCCCTTGATGATATAAAACAGCGAGTCGCTTTTGTCACCAGCGTAGATAATAGTGCTTTTTGCAGGGTAACGCCGACGATGGCACTGTGACAGGAAATAATCCAGATGTTTGGTCTTTTGTTCGATCGGCTTGACGATAGTGGTCATAGCGCGCGACATACCTCCGTAGTACTGGCGGGGATTCAGGTATTATCGTTATTGGCCCTGCTTTCCTTGCGGGAATTTCATGTATCGAGGGTCGTTATAACAAGAAGGCCGCGCATCGGCAACTTAATCAGCATGGATCAGACCTTTTATCCCGCCTCGCCCACTCCCCGCCCCACTCCCCGGCAGCCAACCGATGTGCTAGCATCCGGTTTCAATAAATCGGGCCACAATCGTGACCGGACCGGAGTCAAGACCCATGAAAGCGACCATTGACTGGACCGGTGATGCCGGCTTCAAGGTCACCAGCGGCAGCGGCCACTCTGTTCAACTGGATGGCCCGCCGGACCACGGCGGAAAGAATCAGGGGCCCCGCCCCATGGAACTGGTATTGATGGGCATGGGAGGCTGTTCGTCCTTCGATGTAATGAGTATTCTCCAGAAAAGCCGTCAGGATGTGACTGACTGCCATGCCGAGCTGGAAGCGGAGCGGGCCGATACCGTGCCATCAGTGTTCACCAGGATTCACCTGCATTTTGTAGTGACCGGTAACAACCTGAAAGAGAACCTGGTAAAACGCGCCGTCAGCCTGTCTGCAGAAAAATACTGTTCAGCGTCTATCATGCTCGAAAAGGCCGGGGTTGAAATCACCCATAGCTATGAAATCCGGGCAGCGTCCTGAAGCTGCAAGCCGGTTACCCTCTACCCAACTACTCCGGCAGTAGGCATAATACGCAGCTTTCTGCGCCGGTCTATTCCGAACCTCTGGAGGGAGGCTGAACATGGAACCCAAATTACAACTTCACGGTTTCAATAACCTGACAAAATCGCTGAGCTTCAATATCTACGATATCTGTTATGCGCAGAGCGAAGAGCAGCGCAAGGCCTACATTGATTATATCGATGAAATGTACAACGCGGAACGCCTGACTCAGATTCTGACCGATGTGGTCAAGATCATCGGCGCCAATGTGCTGAACATCGCCCGTCAGGACTATGATCCCCATGGGGCCTCCGTGACCATGCTGATTGCCGAGCACGAAATCAGCGAGGGTGAACCGGACAACGAAGAATCTCCCGGCCCGCTGCCCGACACCATTCTCGGGCACCTGGACAAAAGCCATGTGACGGTTCACACCTACCCGGAAAGCCACCCTTACGAGGGCATCAGCACCTTCCGCGCGGATATCGACGTATCTACCTGTGGTCTGATCTCGCCATTGAAAGTGTTGAACTACCTGATTCACAGCTTCGATTCAGACGTAGTCACGGTGGATTACCGCGTGCGCGGTTTCACTCGTGATGTAGATGGCAGAAAGCACTACATTGATCACGACATCAACTCGATCCAGAACTACCTGACCGAAGACACCCAGAACGCCTACCAGATGATTGACGTCAATGTGTACCAGGAGAACCTGTTTCATACCAAGATGATGCTCAAGAATTTCAAGCTGGATAACTACGTATTCGGGGTGGACGCCGACGAACTGGAATCTGCGGAAGCCCAGTCCATCGAGGACCGTCTGCGCCGGGAGATGCTGGAAATCTTCTACTCCCGCAACGTCCAGTAATTGTCAGGCCATACCCCTCCAGGCTGGTTCCGGCCAATTTCTCCCGGCCGGAACCGTCAGTTTTTTTGATGGCTCCCGCCAGAATTCTCCGTTTTATAACGCCCCCTTTTTAGCCTCTAATATCTTCATTCCCAGCATCAGGAGGCTGTTATGTCACTCAGATCCGTAACCCGCCGAATTGCCGCCATGGAAACCTCCGATGGCGCCGGTGTCCGCATCAAACGCTCCCTCGGTCAAAATCCCCATACCAGGCTTGATCCCTATCTGATGCTTGATGAATTCGGCTCGGACAGGCCCCAGGACTATATCGCCGGTTTTCCGGCTCACCCCCATCGCGGCTTTGAAACGGTCACCTACATGATCGAGGGACACATGCTGCACGAAGACCATCTGGGCAATCGTGGCGACCTGAAAAATGGCGGCGTGCAGTGGATGACCGCCGGGCGGGGCATTGTGCACTCGGAAATGCCACAGCAGGAATCCGGCCGTATGCGTGGCTTCCAGTTGTGGCTGAACCTGCCCGCCGCCGAAAAAATGAAACCGGCGGGGTACCGGGATATTCAGCCCGAGGGGATTCCCGAGTTCCGGCTGGGCGACGCCAGGGTGAAACTTGTGGCGGGCTCACTCACTGTTGACAGGCAGACCCATGAGGGCGCCGTGTCCGGGGGCTCGACGCAACCACTCTACGCAGATATTCATCTGCCAGCCAGCGGCACGGTGAGTATCCCGGTTGCACCAGGGTTGTCGGGACTGGTGTACCTGTACGAAGGCAGTGCCGGGTTAAAAACAGAATCGGGAATGGAAGATCTTATGCGTTCCTGCGCTCACATTCTGTCCGATGGTGACCATATCGGGCTTCAGGCAGGCCAGGACGGCGCCCGGCTGCTGTTAATTGCCGGCCGCCCCATCGGGGAGCCAGTGGTTCAGTACGGCCCCTTCGTAATGAACAGCCGCGAGGAGATCGAGCAGGCCCTGCAGGACTTCCGGGAAGGTCGACTCACTGCCTGAAACAGGCGTGCCGTTTATCCATCGGGGAAATCAGTCCAGGCTGCTGAGCAGTCTGGGCTTTTCAATCACAAAGCCCTGGGCGTAATCCGCGCCCAGGCTTGTCAGCATATCCAGCACGGTACGGTTTTCAACCTGAGACGCAATCACCTCGCGGTTCATATAATGAGCCATATCGATCATTGATTTGACCATGGCGCGGTCGGTCTCGTTCCTGTCGAGCTCCCGGGTAAAGGCACTATCCAGTTTGATCAGGTCGACAGGCAGGCTGCGCAGAAACTGGAAAGAGCTGGGCCCGCTGCCGAAGTCGTCCAGGCAGAACCGGCAGCCCAGTTCCCTCATCTCCTCGACAAACTCGGAAATACTCTGCAGATCATTGATGGCGGAGGCTTCGGTAATCTCGAACCAGAGCCGTTCAATGGGGGCGTCTTCCTGGCTGAGTTTGTCGTAGATGAATTCCATCAGGGACTGGTCGTTCAGCGAATGGCCGGACAGGTTTATGCAGATACCCCCGATATGGGCCGGGTCCGGCGAGTTGTCTCTGAGCCAGTCCAGCACCTGACCAACCACCCAGCGGTCTACCGCCTGCATACGATCATAGCGCTCTGCCATACGCACAAAATCCTTACCGGTAATCAGATTACCGGTATCGTCATACATACTGATCAGTATTTCGTACTGAGGCGCCATGGATGTGCGCGCGTGCAGCGGGATCATCTTCTGGCATCGCAGCAGCATCCGTTCCTCGTCCAGATCACCCAGGCTGGCGACCTTGGCGGCAATCTGATCCTGACGCGCCTGGTCATGAGCGTCCAGCGAATACTCAATGACTTTGCCATGACCCCGCTTTTTCGCCCTTTTCATGGCATCTTCCGAAGCTTTCAGCCAGCGCTCGGCGTCTGCCAGACCCGGTAGTTCAGGTGCCAGTCCGGCACTGGCAGACAGATGATAGGTGCCGCTCTCAAAGTTGAATTCTGTTTTCTCGATGGCTTCCACTATTTCACGGGCCGCCTCAAGCGCATTTTCCGCTGGCAGCAGAAGCGCGAACTCATTGCCGGCCAGACGTGCCAGTGGCATGCCACCACCCACATGACTGCGTAAAATGTCAGCGACCTGCTTAAGTGCCTGATCACCGGCCTGGTAGCCGGCGGTGTCATTCAACAGCCGGAATTGCCGCAGATCAAGCCTTACCAAAGCCCGCTCGTCTTCACGAATGGCAAGCTGCTGCTCCAGTATTCGCGCAAACTCGCGACGCCCCAGCAGGCCAGTAAGCTCGTCGTGAGTCGAAGCCCAGGAAAGCTGGTCATAGACCTTTTTCACCATGCGGTCGATGCTTTCATCCACCAACGGCCGCTCGTACTGGCTGTCCGGCACAATAATACCCTTGCGCATGTGCCGGGCCAGTGCTTCCAGTTCAAGCTCGACCACTTTCATACCCTGATGGTTGACGAACACGAACCGGCTGAACTCCCGGGCCACCCAGACCAGACGAATGTACTGGGGATCATCAGGCTTGTCCTGATCCCGCATCCAGTCGCCGGTTCGCAGTTGCCGGGCACGATTGGTCCAGCGCTCGAGGCTGCGCTGCTCCCGTTCCGAAACCGCTTTTTCATTCTTTTCATCCGCTCTGGAAACCGGCATCTCAACCATTTCCGGCGGTTCGACCGGACTGCGCAAAAGAAACTGCTTGAGCTCATCACGAATCTGGGAGGACGGCATGTGATTGCTGGAAATGGAGGCCAGGCCGTCCTGAATCACCCGCAACAGTTCGGGTAGATTGACGTTACTCTGCGGGTCTTCGGCGAACGCCATCAACGAATCAATTACCGACAGGTAGTCCTGCCAGAAAGGACTTTCCTCCCCCTGCCGGATCCAGGTGAGGGACAACAGATCACGCCAGCCGCTATCCAGCAGACTGATGACAGCGCGGGGGATTTTCCGTCCACCGAGCTTGTGATCGAGAACCCTGGCCACGGCCCGCTTGGATTCCGCCACTTTCTGGGCGCCCTCGGCCGCCGCGGTCACCCGCTCCACATTGCGCCGATAAACCAGGTTCTGGCGGTCGATCAATGTATCCAGGTCACCAATGGCGTCCTCAAAAACTCCGATATCCTGATCAAAATCCCTGTTGATCCGCTCAATCAATTCATCAATGCGGCGCTGAACGGCGGGATTGATGCGCCCGCCCTTGACGCCCAGCTGGGCCAGACGGTCCATCACGCCGCGCACCGGACTACTGCGGTCCTCGAAGAATTCCGGGTCGCGCATCACCACCTTCAGCACCGGCACCTCCAGGGCACGCATACGCTCTCTGGCATCGTCGCTCAGCCTGGGACTCTCCCCCACACTGCCGAAGAATCTGTCCACCACGTCAAGGGTCGTCTGCTGTTCCTGTCCCAGCGCGTGCTTGCCGCTCTCTTTTACCCGCTCTACCACTCTTTCCCGCAGGGTCGTGTCGTCATCCACCATGGCGGCTTCTGACTGCATCTGCTGCAGCTGTGTATGAAGCTCTCCCGGCGATAGCTCGCGGGCATCGGGGGCAAAGGTAACCGGTTCAGAATCGCCCCGGGCAATGCGGCTCGAGGTCAATGTGTTCAGCAGGCTTTTAACCGTGGCAAAGGCGGTCTGGGCCGCTGCTGAATGGCTATCGAACTGTGCGGATGAATACTGCCCGGGGAATCTCTGGCGCGACACTTTTCCACTGGCGGAGGCATTGTGGGAGGTCTGGTCCGGAGTTTTGGCGACGTCAGGGTTCTCCGGTTCTGACTCCCGCGACTCATCATTTTTGGCAGTTGTGGAGCTTTTCCCGGGCGGGCATTCTGGTTCGGGCTCTGGTTCCGCTTTTGCGGCGGGCTGTTCGCTGAGGTACTTGCTCAGGTCCAGGTCAGCAAGCACACCGTGACGCACCAGAATATTATTCAACTCCCGGTACATGGGCTCCAGATTCACCAGTACGGTCTGGTCAAACACCCGGAGACAGATCTTTTCCACCTCCCGGTTGACCCTGAGCTGGCTCAGGCCTGAATGAAAGGCCTCGCAGACCAGTGCCGGCCCAAGCGGGTTATGGTGCCCGGTGGCATTGGGAACACCCAGGCTGTCGAGCCGCAGTTTCAGCTGCAGCAAATCACCGCGATACTGGGTGTCAGCCTTGGTCACCATCACCTTCAGCGTCAGCCAGTCCTCAAATTCGCTTTTGTCGACCACGGACAGCTCGGCGACCCCACCCCGGGGGGCCGGTTTCAGCGGTGATTCCAGATTTTTCGCCATCTGATGCCAGATCACCCGCTGACGGGCTTCAACCTGGGCGGAGGAATCCATCAGTTCATTAGCCTGCTGGTTATTTCCGGCTTTCTGGGCGGACGCTTTCAGGCTGGCAATCATCTCCACCAGAGCATCATCCATCAATGGTTCAATGTGCTGGACCACAGCTCTGGCGCACTGGTGCAGCACGAACTGGACGCGGTCGTTGGGGGCCTTCAGCGATACCCGGTCCTGGTCCCGGCTGGCGCCGACCTGGGCAAGCATGGCATCAAAGGCCTCAGGATTGGGCCGGGTGAAGCTGACCCCCATGGCGCCATCAATGCGCCGCCGGATGTCAACATACAGTTCGTAACGCCTGAGTCCGTCGACACTACGGAAACAGACTTTCAGATCTTTACCCGGCTCGCTGCCAAGCACCTGGTCGAGTTTTCTGGAAGTGTCGCTGGAATAGCGCACAAACAGACCTTCTGCGCAGAAGTCTGAAATCTGACAAGGCAGGGTTTTACCGTTACCGATGTCCATTTGGGCCGCAAGTTTGATGGCCTTACGGGGGCTGGAACGACGCTCTTTCAAATCCATGAATTACCTGATTATTGATAATACCGATGACCCATTTCAGGAGTCAGGCTTCTGATCACCGGTCAGTGCTGCCGGACTAGTGTATAGTGCAACTCTATTTTTCTGCTCACCTGCTCGCACGGCGAGCTGCACACACGAATAGCCGGAAACATGAAACAGCTTAGCCAGATCTTCCCTGTTACGCTAATTATGGTAATGAGTTCCACAATTCTAGCCGGTTGTTCTTCCCTCAGCTATTACCATCAGGCTGCAAAAGGTCATTTTTCACTGATGATGGCCACTGAACCGGTAACGGACTGGCTGGCAGCCCCTGGTACGCCAGAGCCACTGAAGGCAAAACTCAGGCTGTCGCAACAGGCCCGCCGCTTCGCCCAGGAGCGCCTGCATTTGCCGGTCGGCGACGCCTTCTCCGGATATGCCGAGCTGGAGCGTCCCTGGGTTCTGGTGAATCTGGTGGCAGTGCCGGAATTTTCCCTCAAACCCAGGCAATGGTGTTACCCGTTGATCGGCTGCCAGGCTTACCGGGGCTATTATGAACTTGACGATGCCCGGGCCGAAGCCAGGCTTTTCGCGGATAAAGGCTACGATACCTTCATCGGCGGAGTGACTGCCTACTCCACCCTGGGCTGGTTCGACGACCCGCTCCACACCGGGTTCACTCGCCTGTCTGGTTCCAGAATGGTGGCTCTGATGTTTCATGAACTGGCTCATCAGGTCGTCTATATCGACGGGGACACGGCGTTCAATGAAAGCTTTGCAACCTCCGTCGAGCTTGAGGGCTTAAGGTTATGGCTGCAGGAACAGGGCAACACCACGGGCTTTGAACAGGCACTGCAACGCCTTCGCCAGCGCCGGCAAACGCTGGAACTTACCGACCGGACAACGGCGGAACTGCGCCAGTTGTACCGCCAGCACGAGACCCTGACGGATACCAGAATGCGGCAACTGAAAGCTGACATCTTTGATCGGCTGAAACAGGATTATCTGGCCCTGGCGGAACAGTGGGACCAGCCGGGGCCCCTGGGTTCGGCACCGGATAGACTCAACAATGCCAACCTGGCGCTGTTCCGCCAATACAACCAGTACGTGCCTGCGTTCCGGCAACTGTTCCGGGACTCGGACCAGAATTTCAAGACCTTTTATGATGCGGTAGAAACCCTGGCCAGGCTTGAGGCCCAGCCGCGGGAACTACGTCTGACTGCCCTGGGAAAGCGGTTTCACGAACACCTTTGATTTACGCTCAACGTCATAGGAGGCCAGCTTCGGCCCCGGCAGTTCCTGAACAGACGAGGGCATGAACCCGCGCTCACGGAACCAGTGCTCGGTCTGGGTGGTCAACGCAAACAGGCGCTGGATGCCATGGCCGCGGGCCAGCTTTTCGATCATCACCAGAATTTCGTCACCGCGTCCGGCCCGGCGGTAGGCCTGGTCAACCGCAAAACAGGACAGCTCGCCGGCACCTTCTTCCGGGTAATGGTGCAGAGCGGCACAGCCGACAACAGTGCCATCCCTTTCGGCGACGACATAGTTGTCAATGTCGGTTTCCAGCATGTCCCGGGAACGGCGAACCAGCGCGCCCTGCTCCTCCAATGGCTGGATCAGGCCGAGTATGCCGCCGATATCCTCTACCCGCGCCTTGCGGATCTGTTCGTAGTTGTCGCCGCTGACCAGAGTGCCGGAACCGTCACGGGTGAACAGTTCTTCCAACAGGGCACCGTCCTCAACATAGCTGATGATATGAGCCCTGCGGACACCCTTTACACAGGCGTCGCAGGCGGCCTTCAGCAGGTCACCGTCATGGCCTTCCACTTTGCCCGCCGACATCCGTTCGGTGGCCTGCTTTGCGGTCAGTTCCCTGATCAGTGTGCCGTCGTCTGCTGGCAGGCCCTGACGTGCGGTGAACATGATCAGTTTTTCCGCCTTCAGCGCGGCGGCCACCTGGCCACCCACATCTTCATAGGAAAGATTGAAGGCATCCCCCGTCGGCGAATAACCCAGCGGCGGCAGCAGCACGATGTGAGCCAGCTCCAGGAGTTTCTCGATGCCCGCCACATCCACGCGCCTGACCCGGCCGGTGTGGCCAAAATCAATGCCGTCAAGAACGCCGACCGGGCGCGCAGTGACGTAGTTTCCACTGCTGACCCGGATACGGGCATTGTGCATGGGCGAATTCACCAGGCCCATGGACAGCTGGCTTTCCAGATGAGCCCGCAAGCCGCCGATGGCTTCCAGCACTGACAGCAACTGGCTTTCCGGCGTTAGCCGCAGGCCGCGATGAAACACTGACTCGACACCCATGGCATCCAGCCGGGCCTGAATCTGGGGTCGCGCGCCGAATGCGACCACCAGCTTCACACCCAGGCTACTCAGCAGGGCAATGTCATGAATGATGTTGATCAGATTGCCGTGGGCGATGGCATCACCACCAATGGTCAGCACCACCGTGCGGCCCTGATGGGCGTTGATGTAGGGTGATGAATGACGGAACCCGTGCAGCCAGTCGTTGGATTTCAACCTGCTCTCTCCAGCTTAGAGGCAAAACCTGCGAATCAGACCCTGGAGGATGCTGATCGCAGGGTCGAGTTGTGACAATGCCAGAAACTCGTCGGGCTGGTGGGCCTGGTCGATCGACCCCGGCCCCATCACCAGGGTCTCCAGGCCCAGTTTCTGCAGCCAGGGCGCTTCCGTGGCGAAAGCCACTGCTTCGGCAGTATGGCCGGTCAGTTTTTCGCAGACCCGCACCAGTTCGGCATCTTCGGCGGTCTCGAACGGCGGCACACCATCGAACAGGGGCGCAAACTCCATGGTCAATCCGCGGCTGTCAGCCACTGGCTGAAGGCTTTTCAGAATTGATTGCCGCAGCGCATCCATATCCATGCCGGGAAGCGGTCGCAGATCAAATTGCAGTTCACAACGGGCACAGATACGGTTGGGATTATCGCCACCGTGGATACAGCCCAGGTTGAGGGTAGGGACCTGCACGCGAAAGTTGGGATTGCTGTACTGTTCCTGCCAGCCGCTGCGCAGCGCCAGCAGATGCCCAAGCGCCTCGTGCATGCCTTCCAGGGCATTGCGACCAAGGCCGGGGTCGGAGGAGTGCCCCGACTGGCCTTCAAATACCAGCCGCTCCATCATGATGCCTTTATGCATGCGCACTGGTTTCAGACCGGTGGGTTCACCAATCACCGCATAGCGCGCCTCTGGTCGTCCGGCTTCCGCCAGCGCACGGGCACCGTTCATCGAGCTTTCTTCATCGGCGGTCGCCAGAATAATCAGTGGCTGCTGGAGTTTCTGCCCGACAAAGGCTTTTGCCGCTTCGATGGCCAGCGGGAAGAAGCCTTTCATATCGCAGGTGCCGAGGCCATACCAGCGGTTATCCCGCTCGCTCAGCTGAAAGGGGTCACTCTGCCAGCGCTTGTCGTCGAATGGTACCGTATCGGTATGGCCGGCCAGCACCAGCCCGCCTGATCCGCGACCAAGGGTCGCGATCATGTTGACCTTGCCGGGCATGCCGGGCACATCCAGTATTTCCACCTCGAACCCCATGGGTTCAAGCCACTCCGCCAGGATGCCAACCACCGGTTCGTTGCTGTGGTCCCACTCGGGCGACGCACTGCTGATGGATGGCTGGGCAACCAGCTGCGCCAGCATACTCTGAACACCGGGAAGATGCTGTGTGGATCCTGACATTAAACGAACCTCCGTGCCCTGACCGGAGCCAGGCTATGGATTCTGGCCACGACGCCAGACTTCAAGACTTTCGATCAACTGGATAACGATAGGGTAAGCCACCTCACCGCCATTAACCAGACGCACGACTTCCAGGCGCTTGTCACCAATCTCCGCCAGACGACCTTCCACCAGATTGCCATTGGTGAGGGTCACTCTCACGGTCTGCCCTTGCAGCGCTTCGGCGTTGGCGGGATCGGCAGGCTCCCAGCCCGGCCTTTCCGGCCCGGAGCTGTCGACAATCGGTTCCATGGCCTGAACGGGTACATCCTCCGGTTCTGGTGCTATCGGTACCAGGTAGACGTCCGGGACCCTGGCACCGTTGTAGGTCACAAAGGGCGCGGAAGCGCTGACCGGAACGCCCCAGAATGGCTGACCCGGGTCCAGTTCCAGACCCAGCTCGCCACCCTCGGTCAGCCACTGACGGTAAAGTGCAATAAGCTGGTCGCTGGCACCGAACCCACGGGCAGCCAGCGCCGAACGGAATGACTCCATCACAACCCGGGTCCACTCGCCGGTTTCAAGCCCGGCTTCTCTGGAACAGTAAGCCGACACCCGGCGCATCAGCCCCCCGTCACGGAGAGTGATGGTCAGTGGCCGGGCGCCGGAATGGATCACAGCGATCGGGTCAACGGGATTGAAGCGGGCGCCAGGCCAGACCAGCTCAACGCTGCCGGTTTCAACTGTTGTCAGTTCCCCATAAAGTTCTGAAGCATCCTGCCGGACCAGCACCTCGCCGGCAATACCGGAAATACCCATGCGCAAAAGATCCCCGCTGCCCAGTTGCTGGCGATGATCCGGACCACAGACCGGGGCAAAAAGCGCCGGCGTCCGGTTCTCATCAGAGGCCGTTACCCAGTTGCGGAATAACGCACTATCAAGCGCCATGGCAACCTGTTCGGCCTGTAACAGCCACTGTGGAGGCAGAGATGAGGGATCAATTAATGCTCTGATCAATGCAATGGGAGAGCCGGCATCAAATTGCAGGCGCCCGACAGTGAGGCTCTGGGACAGGCGGAAATCCTCGTAGGCGCCGTCAACCAGCGTGAGCGAGCCGCCGATACCGGAGCGGATCCAGCCGTGGTCAAGAACGCCAACATCACTGACTGTCTGGTTTGCTTCGGAGAAACGCTGATCCGTCAGCCACCAGACACCTCCCTTGAAAGCGACATAGCCGGCCAGGGCCAGAAAAACCAGTAAGGTCAGCAAACGCTTCATGATTCTGTCCTTTTACAACTACAGGGCTTCTGGCTTCAGATCCGGGAGATCAGGTCCGGGAGATCAGGGTGCCCACACCCTCATCGGTAAAGATTTCCAGCAGGGTCGCGTGGGCAACACGGCCGTCGATGATGTGTGAGGTGCGTACGCCGTTCTCCACTGCATTCAGGGCACAGCGGATTTTGGGCAGCATGCCACCATGGATGGTGCCATCTTCAATCAGGGCATTGACCTGCATTGCGGTAAGACCGGTCAGCACCTTCCCCTCCCTGCTTTTCAGACCGGATACGTTGGTCAACAATATCAGCTTTTCCGCTTTCATTGCTTCCGCTACCTTGCCTGCAACCAGGTCGGCGTTGATGTTGTAGGATGCTCCGTCCGGCCCCACGCCAATAGGTGCAATCACCGGAATCAGGTTGCTGCGGGTAAGCATGTCGATAACGTCGACGTTCACGCTGGCCACCTCGCCTACGTGGCCGATATCAATAATCTCCGGGCGCTCCACTTCCGGTGAGCGGTCCATCACTTCCAGCTTCCGCGCCCGGATCAGGTTGGCATCTTTGCCGGTCAGCCCGATCGCCGCACCACCGTGGGAATTGATCAGTGACACAATCTGTTTGTTCACCTGGCCACCAAGTACCATCTCCACGACGTCCATGGTCTCGCTGTCGGTCACCCGCATACCGTTTACAAACCGGGACTGGATATTCAGCCGTTCCAGCAGCTCACCAATCTGCGGGCCGCCACCGTGAACCACAATAGGGTTGATGCCCACCAGTTTCATCAGCACGACATCGCGGGCGAAACTGCTTTTCAGCTCGCCGTTTTCCATGGCATTGCCGCCGTACTTGATCACCACGGTCTTGCCGGTAAAACGCTGAATATAGGGCAGGCCCTTGCTGAGTACTGCTGCAACCTGCATTGCTGTTTCACGATCCAGAGCCATTCAGATTGTCCTGAAAATAGTAAGAGGTGTTCAGAAATCCGCAACAAGATCCGGCGCTACCTTGGCCAGCTGCTCCCGGAACACGGCTTTTATACGTTCCAGCGCCTCGTCGCTTTCAGCTTCAAAACGAAGCACCAGCATGGGCGTGGTATTGGAGGCCCGGCACAGCCCCCAGCCATCACTGTATTCGACGCGGACACCGTCAATAGTGTTGATATTGCCATCACCGAAGTCACCCTTCTGCCCCAGATTTTCAATAATTGTGAACTTGGTCTCTTCAGTGACTTCCACATTCAGTTCCGGCGTGCTGATATCCTCCGGAAATTCCGCGAACACTTCGTTGCTGTCCCGGTCTTCAATGCCGAGAATCTCAAGCAGCCGCGCGGCCGCGTAAAGGCCGTCATCAAATCCCGGCCAGCGTTCCCCGAAGAAGATGTGGCCACTCATCTCGCCCGCCAGCAGTGCCCCGGTTTCCTTCATTTTTGCTTTCATCAGCGAATGACCGGTTTTCCACATTATGGGCCGGCCACCGGCTTCTGAAATCACGCCAGCCAGGCGACGACTGCACTTTACATCGTATATGACATCAGCACCGGGATTGCGGGAGACGACATCCCGCGCAAACAGCATCATAAGCCGGTCAGGCCAGATAATTTTACCGGTGTTGGTGACTACCCCCAGGCGGTCGCCGTCGCCGTCGAAAGCCAGTCCAAGGTCTGCTTTTTCCGAATGCACGGCGGCAATCAGATCTTCAAGATTCTCCGGTTTACCGGGGTCCGGATGGTGATTGGGGAAGTCACCGTCCACTTCACAATACAGCTGCACAACTTCACAGCCCAGCTCTTCCACCAGCACCGGAGCCAATCCGCCAGCAATACCATTGCCTGCATCCAGTACCACCTTCAGGGGCGCGGCCACGGCAACATCTCCGACGATCTGGTCGAGATAGGCCCGGCGAACATCCTGGGAGGACTGGCTGCCCTGGCCGCTGGCAAAATCGCCGGTCTGAATCCGCTGCCACAGCTTCTGAATGGTTTCACCCGACAAGGTTTCGCCGCCAAGCATGATCTTCAGGCCGTTATAGTTGGCCGGGTTGTGGCTGCCAGTCACAATCACGCCTGAGCCTGTGCCCAGTTCATGGGTGGCAAAATAAAGCACGGGCGTTGGCACCGCGCCGACATTGATTACATCGCACCCGGTTGCCATGATGCCACGACCAAGGGCAGCGGCCAGGTCCGGGCTGGAATGGCGGCCATCGTAGCCTATGCAAATGCTGTCGACGTCACGAGCGATGGCCTCGCTGCCAATGGCACGCCCTATCAGCTGAACGATGTCTGTGGTGAGAGTCTCGCCGACAATGCCGCGAATATCGTAAGCGCGGAAAATGGTCGCGGATACTTCCAGCTCTGACAGTTCGACTTCCTCGACACCGGGAGCGCCGGCAGTTCCGCCGGGGCCACCACCAAAACCCAGTACGTCTTCGTCGCCGTCCAGCATGTCGATATCGAGCATGTTCTTGTCCTGGAACAGCGGTTCATCGCCCGGTACCGCACCTGAGCTTGGCTTTTTCCCGGGCGACGCGGATTCAGCCTGTTTGGCAACCCGCTTGTCGACGATCCGGACAAGCCGGGACATGACTTCGGCGGTGGAGGCAACCATCTCCCATTTAAACGTGGGGGGCTTGATCTTCTCGCCGCCAAAAGCTTTGTGGGCCCACTGAACCAGTACAGCCACTTCCTGGCGCAGATTGCGCTGGGCTGCGCTGAGCAGTGCCCATATCAGTATCGATGCCAGCAGTACCGGGCCAACAACCAGCGCTGCCAGCTTGACGATACTGATGACGGGCGCGGGGGGCGCCGCCGATTGATAGGTCAGTTTCCAGTCCGGATTCAGCAACCTTCGCTCAACCACGTTACCGTGACCGGTCCCGGCACTGACAATTATCCGCTCGGCTCCGTTCACCGCCCTGACAATCGCATACCGGCCCTGAAGCTGATCATTAGGACTGGAAAGCAGAGGTCTGAGTCCGTCGACATCAAAAACCGCCAGAATACTACCTGTGACCGCGTTGCCATTTTCATTGCGAACCGGTGCAGCGAGCTGCAACAACCACCGGTCCTCACGGGGAAAGGCGTCCGGATAGATCGGACGCCCGGTTTCCGCCCGCCGTGCCAGTTCCAGGCCTGAAAATCCCAGAGTCGGCTCGCTGGACGTGCGGGGGATATCGCCATAGGGAAACAGATACAGCGCCTGAACCTCGGGCAACGCAGCCGTTGCCGAGGCTGTTGCAACCGGTAATGACCCGGCGCCTTCGAGCGCCTCCCGCACATAATCCTGGCGGCCCAGCCCGGCAATAACCGATTGCATCAGGCTCAGCCGCTGGTTGACCCGGGCGGTGGCTGTATCTGCGGCCACCTCCGCCTGCATCTGTTGCCGGCGTGATTCAGCGGGCACGATGAGCATCAGGTACACAAGCAAAACCGCCGCCGCACCAGCCACCAACACAACCAGTGCTTGCTGAATAGCAACGGAACCAAGCTTCCTGTATTTTTTACTGACCGCGTCTTTCTTGCTCCGGCCCTGTTTTTTCGCCAATTTGGCATCCGTTCCGGAATCAGCAGCTTCTTCGTCCGTTTTCTTCTTTTTCCCAAGCTTCATAACCCATCCTGCTGGTATAAGCGCCTGTATTTATCCTTTAACCGAGAGTATAGACCCTCTAGGCAAATCTGTAGCAGGCGAGTCACTTACTGCCGGTTGAGCCGAATCCGCCCTCGCCCCGCTGACTCTGATCGAACTCGGACACGACTTCAAAGTCTGCCAGCACCACCGGAACCAGAACCAGTTGTGCGATGCGCTCACCGACTTCAATGGTAAATTCCGTGCTGCCACGGTTCCAGCAGGAAACCATCAACTCACCCTGGTAATCCGAATCGATCAGACCCACCAGGTTGCCCAACACTATGCCGTGTTTATGCCCGAGCCCACTGCGCGGAAGGATCATCGCTGCCAGGGACTGATCGGCAATGTGAATCGAAAGTCCGGTCCTGATGAGCTCGGCCTGGCCCGGCTTCAGCGTAAGCGGGCTGTCGAGGCAGGCGCGCAGGTCCAGCCCCGCGGAACCTTCGGTGGCGTATTGCGGGAACGGGACGCTTTGCCCGATCCGTTCATCCAGGATCCGTACCTGAAAAGTCTGGCGGGTCATGAGGTCTGCCTGTATGTCATTTGCTATCGGTAAGTTGACCGGCGATCAGCGAAATCAGTCGCCGGGACAGGTTGGTTTTGGTATCCGGCCCGATGCTTTCGCGGCCGCCAGGCCAGAACACCGTGACCGCGTTGTCTTCACTGTTGAAACCGAGCCCCGGGGTGGACACATCATTTGCCACGATCATATCCAGGTTTTTGCGTGACAGTTTGTCGAGTGCATAGTGTTCGACGTCACGGGTCTCGGCGGCGAATCCAACGCTGAAAGGCGCATCAGCGCGCGCAGCAATGGTGGCCAGAGTGTCCGGGTTGCGCACCAGGGCCACATTCATTGCATCGTTGGTTTTCTTGATCTTGTCGCTGGCGCAGGTGTCGGGCCGGTAATCTGCTACCGCTGCGGTGGCAATAAAAAGATCACAGCCCTCATCCACCGCATGGTTTGATTCGTCAAGCATATCCTGGGCCGTGGTGACGAAGCGACGTTCGACACCGGCTGGAGCCTCAAGAGCCACCGGGCCACTGATCAGGACAACCTCGGCGCCCGCAGCCTGGGCGGCGGCGGCCAGGGCATAGCCCATCCTGCCGGAACTGTGATTACTGATATAACGAACCGGATCTATGGGCTCCCGGGTCGGGCCTGCGGTAACCACCACACGCTTGCCATTGAGGACTCGGGGCCCGCCCGGTTGCTTTTGTTCGCTCTGGTCTGCCACCACGCTCTCGGCAATCAGCGCAAAGAGCGCAGTGGGTTCGAGCATCCGGCCCGGCCCGGTGTCGCCACAGGCCTGGAAGCCCTGATCCGGCCCCCATAACTGAACCTGTGGATCGGCTTCCAGCATCTCGATATTGCGCCGGGTCCGGTGATTACTCCACATCGCCTGATTCATTGCCGGCGCCAGCGCAATCGGCGCTTCCGTGGCACAACACAGGGTGGTCAGCAGATCATCGGCAAGGCCGTTTGCCAGTCGCGCCATGAAATCTGCCGATGCCGGCGCAACCACAATCTGATCTGCCCATTTCGCAAGCTCGATATGGCCCATGCCTGCTTCGGCTTCCGGGTCCAGCAGCGAGGTTCTTACCGGCTCGCCACTCAGGGCCTGGAAGGTCAGCGGTGTGATAAACGCTTCCGCACCACGGGTCATTACCACCCGGACTTCCCGCCCCGACTTTTTCAGCAGGCGCACAAGTTCCGCACTTTTATAGGCAGCAATGCCCCCGGTTATACCCAGCAGGATTCGATGAACAGCCATAGTGGCTCCAAGCAAGATAGTGGCTGCAGACAGTTTTCACCGCAGGCAGCAGCGGGCTGTACACTATACAAATGAAAGGGCTGTAGAATAGCACGTCCGCGCACTTCGGACAGCCCGGGTGGTGTGGTAGACTGCGCCCTGACAAATGGAACCATGCCCCACAGGATGTGCGGGCCACACGAAAGGAATCGGTCATGGCAGATACTCATTGGCCCGAAGATGAGCGCCCCCGCGAAAGGCTGCTCGCCCACGGTGCCAACAGCCTTTCAGATGCGGAACTGCTCGCCATATTTCTGCGAACCGGCACAGCCGGAATGCCGGTAATGGCACTGGCAAGACACCTTACCGACGAATTCGGCGGTCTCCGCGGCCTGATGACGGCCTCCCGAAGCCAGTTCTGTGCCATCAAAGGCCTAGGCAACGCCAAATACGCGCAGGTGCAGGCGGCCATGGAAATGGCCCGGCGGGTGATGGACGAGCCCCTGCGCCAGGGTGATCCGTTGCGATCCCCCGAGGATACCCGACGGTTCCTGAGCATCCGGCTGGCAACCTATCCCCACGAGGTTTTTGCAGGCCTGTTTCTGGACAACCGGCACCGGGTGATCCGCTATCAGGAGCTGTTCCGGGGCACCATTGACGGGGCCGCGGTCTATCCGCGGGAGGTGGTCCGCCAGGCGCTGGAAGTCAATGCCGCAGCGGTGATCTTCGCTCACAATCACCCATCCGGAGTGGCCGAACCCAGCCAGGCCGATGTATCGCTGACCCGCAGGCTGAAAGAAGCACTGGGGCTGGTGGATATCAGAGTCCTTGACCATATGGTGGTTGGCCACGGGGACGTAATATCCCTTGCCGAACGGGGTCTGATGTAAATCGGGTTGCTGAATACCCGGAAAGCCGGCCGGAATCCCAACAATTTTTTGCGTTGAGAGCTCCATTCTGGTATAAAAGCGTCCCTTTCTGGCGGCGTCTGGCGAGTAGCGTGCATTTCTTGGCACAAGCAAAACACCAGAAACGCGATTGAACGAATTTAAAACGTATTTTCAGGACCCTAGCTCAGGTCGGAGGCAAGTATGTCCAGAGTCTGTCAGGTTACCGGTAAGCGACCGGTATCCGGTAACAATGTTTCTCACGCGATGAACCACTCTCGTCGTCGTTTTCTGCCCAACCTGCAGCACCACCGCTTCTGGGTTGAGACAGAGAAGCGTTTTGTAAGGCTGCGCGTATCTACCAAAGGTATGCGTGTAATTGACAAGAAAGGCATTGACGCTGTGCTGGCCGATCTTCGTGCCCGCGGCGAGAAATTCTAAGGAGCCGCATCATGCGCGAAAAAATCAAGCTGGTTTCATCAGCAGGCACTGGTCACTTCTATACGACCAAGAAAAACAAGCGAAACACCCCGGAAAAAATCGAGATCAAGAAGTACGATCCGGTTGTCCGCAAGCATGTTTCGTATAAGGAAGCCAAGATCAAGTAAATCTGGTCTGGTCATCCGCAAAGCCTGGCACCTGCCAGGCTTTTTTTATGGCTGAGGACAGGGTGATATGCTGCAAATCAGTCAGAAAGTCCGCAAGTAACCTTTGGGCAGTTTGATGTCCAGGGCGACAGGCAGGTGGTCTGAAACCGGAAAGCGGACCACCTCGGAACGGCTGATTTCGAGACTGGGGCTCACCAGGATGTGGTCCAGCGCGCGCTCGGGCCGCCAGCTTGGAAAACTGTGGGCCGTTGCAGGCAAGGGAACCAGATTGGCGTGTTTCAGCGGTGTGTTGCTCAACAGTTGTTCAGCGTGGTTATTAAGGTCTCCCATCAAAACCACGTGCTGATAATCTGAAATCAGCTCCCGAATAAATCCGAGCTGCTTTTGCTGCGCTGCCTTGCTTAATGACAGGTGCAGCATCACCAGCACCAGGGGATCGTCTTCCGAACCATAGCGGGCAACAATTGCCCCGCGCCCCGGAATCAGCCCCGGTAACTTGTGCTCGTCCACACTTAAAGGCTTGTAACGGCTCAACAAACCATTGCTGTGCTGTGCCAGTTGCCCCATATTCCGATTGAGCTGCTGATACCAATAGGGTATTCCCGCCGCTTCCGCCAGGTACTGGACCTGGTTGATGTAACCACTTCGCAGGCTGCCGCCATCGCATTCCTGCAGGGCAACGACATCGTAGTTGCGTAACAGTGCGGCAATCCGGTCAAGATTCTCAATCCGTTTGCGATGGGGCAGCAGATGTTGCCAGCTTCGGGTCAGGTAATGTCGGTAAGAGGCGGTGTTGATCCCCACCTGGATATTAAAGGTGAGTAACCGGATTTGCCGGTCAGGCTCGAAATCCGGCACATGATCATCTCCGGAGCAGCTGCCCCTGACCACGTCAGAGGGCTTTAAGATAGTTTGCAGCTGCTTTTTGATGCGACTGTACATGAGTGGCATCTCTGCTCAGCAGTGCGCGTCTATCTTTCTTTCTCAACCAGATAGTCGACCACATCAAGAACCGCCTCATGGCTGCCTGCCATACGGGCGGTTACCCGATACTTGCCCGCAACAAGCATGGTCGGGGTGCCGGTCACCCTTGCACCGCGAACCTTGGAGTGCGCCTGCTGCAGTCGTGCGTTCACGCCAAAGCTGTTGTAGTTCTTGAGAAAGGCTTCCGCATCCACACCGTGCTCGGCAACAAAATCTGCCAGCGCTTCGCCCGAGTCGAGTTGCCGCCGCTCGCCTGCCAGTGCTTCAAAAAAAGCATCATGGACCTTGTCCAGCTCACCCATCGCCTCAACCGCGTAAAATGCTCTCGCGTGGGGCTGCCATGAAGCGCCCAGCGTGGCCGGGATTTTCACATAGTTGACATAATCGGGGGCGGTTTCAGCCCAGCTTTCAACGAAAGGCTTGAACGAATAGCAATGAGGGCAGCCGTACCAGAACACTTCAGCCACTTCGACGCCGGTGTCACTGGCCGTTCTTACCGGCATTTCGATAGCTTCATAATGCTGCCCTTCCTGATAGGACTGGGCATTGGCCTGGGACAGAAACAGCAGTGCGAAGATCAATACGGCAAGTGTTTGGACATTTCGGATCATTACTGTTCTCCGGTCTGTTAAGGAAATCTGGCTTGATTATGACTCAGTGTTGGCAAAAAGTTCCACCACCGGCAGATTAAAGCTCGGTTAAGCGCCGGTCTTTTCCGCCAAAATAAAAACCCCGCCGAAGCGGGGTTTGTTGGCGGTAACGGATACCCGGCTCAGTTGAGGCCTGACGCGTAGCTGGAGACCGCCTCGATCTCCTGGTCGGTCAGCTTGGCCGCGACGTCCATCATGATCGACGCATTCTGCCCCGCGTCGCGCTCACCAACGCGATAGGCCTTCAGTTGCGCGGCGACATATTCAGCGCTCTGGCCACTGAGGCGCGGATAACCGGCCGCTTCGATACCAGAACCATCGGGGCTGTGGCAACCGGCGCAGGCGGGCACACCGGAAGCCATGTTGCCGCCACGATACAGTGCCTCGCCCTGATCCACCAGGTCGGGATCGGCCTGGCCTATGGGCATGGACTGACTGTCAAAATATGCGGCCAGGTCCTGCAGGTCCTGATCGGAGTTGTTGTTCAGCAGCCCGGTCATGGACGGGATCATTCGCTCCTGCTCCTTGATCAGGACCAGTTGCTGATGCAGGTATTTCTCACCCAGCCCGGACAGTTTCGGGTAATTCGGTGCAATCGGCTCGGCTCCGCCAGCCCCGTGACAGCCCGCACATACCTGAGCGTTCGCCTCGCCTGCTTCAGGATTTCCGGCCCCGTGTGCGATCGCCGTGAGGCCGACACCGAGAACAACTCCTGCGATCAGTTTCTTCATGCTAGCTCCGCTTCTCTCATCCAAAAGTATTCTTCGTTATGCAGCCGGCAGGCACGGATCAAAACACACAAACCGAGGCTGATGGCGGCTACCCAAGGCGTTTAACCAGGAATTGGTGTAGCATTATACATTAATCCCTGACAACTGAAATCCAATAGGAGACCCAATCTCCGTGACCTCTGACGCGACGGCCAAAAGCCTTTCCTTCAACAGCGCCCGTTTTCTGACCAGCGCCTCGGTGCTGGAAGAATGTCCGGCCGACCATGGCGCGGAAGTCGCATTTGCCGGACGCTCGAATGCCGGCAAATCCAGCGCCATCAATACGATCACCACCAATGGCAAGCTGGCGCGGACCAGCAAGACCCCGGGCCGTACCCGGCTGATCAATTTTTTCTCCCTGAACCGGGACCACTGCCGCCTGGTGGACCTGCCCGGCTATGGCTACGCTAGAGTATCCCGGGACCTTAAAGACGACTGGCAGAAGCACCTTGGCCATTATCTTAATGATCGCCGCAGCCTGCGTGGTCTGGTTCTGGTGATCGATATCCGCCATCCGCTGACCGACTTTGATCAGATGATGGTGGAATGGTGCGATCATAACAAGCTGCCGTTGATGATTCTTTGCACCAAAGCAGACAAACTGAAGTTTGGTCAGGCCAAAACCGCCATGCTCGGTATCGCCAGAAAACTGGAGGCTGTCGAATGTCTGGAACATCTGGTGATGTTCTCGGCAACTTCCAAACAGGGGCTGGACGAAACGAGAGAAGCACTGGCTGGCTGGTTTGAGGAGTGACAGGATCAGGCCAGCCAATAAAAAAACGGCCTGCCAAGGCGACAGGCCGCGAAACGTCAGGGTTTAAGACGCACTAGAACCTGAGCCCTCTTTGATATCGGTAGCAAAGATCACGCTCAGGAAGACGCCCGCAATGTCCGGATTGCCGACGTCCTGCACCTGTGACAGCAACATTCCGCCGGAGTTCCCTGCTATCTCAAACTAGTGTCCCGCCACCAGGGCAACGCCGCGCTTTTGCTCCTGCAGTTCGGGACGATATTTTTCCCGCAGGGTCATGACCCGTTCCCGGTATTCCGGAGTCAGATAGGGAATTTCCAGAGTCAGCACCTGATAGATGGCCTGCTTCAGATGCGTCAACGACAGGCTGCCGTCGCCCTCACTGGCGCGGGCTGTTTTCAGATAGGCCATCCAGTTGGTGATGATCAGCCAGACGTTCAGCGACATCGCGGACCTCAGATCTTCAGGCTGGAGGTAAATAATGCCGGCCTCTGCGAGTTTCTCGTAAATGCGGTTGATCGCGGCCAGGCAGCGGTTGGTAAATTCCCGGTAGTCCTCCCGCAGCCGCCGGTCGCTGTCCAGCAGATATTCCAGGTCCCGGTGAAAGAAACGGTAACTCCAGAGCCCGTCAAACACCGACTCCAGGTAGAAGGTCAGGTCGTCCAGAGTAAGCGGCCGGTTTTCCGGAATTTCGAGATAGAAATCCACCAGCTTTTCATACTCGAGAAAGATCTCGTAAATAATGTCGGACTTGTTGCGGAAATGGTAATAGAGGTTACCGGGCGAAATCGCAAGGTGCGCCGCAATGTGGTTGGTGGTGACATTGCGCTCTCCGCGCTCGTTAAAAAGTTCCAGACTGGAGAGCAGAATCCGGTCTCTGGTTTTCATGGGCTCGGCTCCCTGCGGACTTGACTGCCTAGAGTATATACTCTAATAATACCGCATAGTGCAAACTGCGCATTTTTTCACCATTGCCGACAGGCCTGGCAGACCCCATTGCAAAACCTGGCAAGGGCGCTGCAAGGCCGGAGCATCGCACGGAGAATCCGATTATGGTTGCCACCGTTGTGCAACTGACCGAAAGCAAAAAACAGATTCAGCACAATCACCGCATTTTTGATGATCAGAAGAAGGCATTCCGCAATCATCCCATGCCTTCCCTGACCGAGCGGCAGGAAAACCTGAAACGCCTCAAACGCGTGCTGCTGGCCAATCAGGACCGGTTGCTGGAGGCCATGGACCACGATTTCAGTTGCCGCTCCAGAGATGAATCGCTGATTGCGGAGGTCATGCCCTCGATTCAGGGTATCAACTACACCCTGAAAAATCTGGGGGGCTGGATGAAGCCTTCCAAACGCCATGTCTCCATGCTGTTCCAGCCCGCCAGCAATCAGGTACATTACCAGCCTAAAGGTGTGGTGGGTGTGATTGTTCCCTGGAACTATCCTTTGTACCTTGCGGTGGGCCCCCTGGTCGCTTCGTTGTCAGCCGGCAACCGCACCATGATCAAGATGTCTGAGTATACGCCACACACCTCGGCCCTGTTCCGCGAACTGATTGAGTCCGCTTTCCCGGAAGACCTGGTCAGCACCGTCATTGGTGAGGCAGACGTTGCGGCGGATTTCTCGGCCCTGCCCTTCGACCACCTTTTGTTCACCGGCTCCACGACCGTGGGCAAACTGGTAATGAAGGCCGCGGCGGAAAACCTCACACCAGTGACCCTGGAGCTTGGTGGCAAATCACCGGCGATTGTTGCCGCTGACGTGCCCCTGGAAGATGCTGCCCAGCGTATCGGCTTCGGCAAGGCGCTGAATGCGGGCCAGACCTGTGTTGCGCCGGATTACGTACTTTGTCCCACCGACCGGATACCGGCCTTCGTGGACGAATTCCGCAACCAGTTCACTGCCATGTACCCGACCCTGCGGGATAACGATGATTACACCGCTATTATTAATGAGCGGCAGTACAGCCGGCTCCAGGGGTACCTGGAAGATGCCAGAGCCAAGGGTGCCGAGCTGATCGAGATAAACCCGGCGCAGGAAGATATGAAGGACGGCACCCGCAAGATGCCGATTACTCTGGTGCTGAACACCACGGCGGACATGAAGCTGATGCAGGATGAAATCTTCGGGCCGATCCTGCCCGTCATCAGCTACGGCAACCTGGACGAGGCCATTCATTACATCAATGACCGGCCCCGCCCACTGGCGCTGTACTACTTCGGCTATGACCGGTCACATCAGGAATACGTAACCAACAACACCCACTCCGGAGGCATGTGCATCAATGATGCACTCATGCACGTTGCCCAGGACGACCTGCCCTTCGGCGGCGTGGGTGATTCCGGCATGGGCCACTATCATGGCAAGGAAGGTTTCATGACCTTTTCCCATCATCGGGCCATTTTCAGCAAACAACGTTTCAACAGTGGCAAATTTGTTTACGCACCGCATGGTACGGCTGCCCACAAGTTGATATACAAGCTGTTTATCCGCTAAATACCGGCACGGCAACAAGGGGAAGGGAAATGCGGAGTACAGACGACCCTGCCCGGGAAGCTGCCATCGTCGTTTTGGTTCGCGGGGAGGGGTGCTATCCTGCCGGTATTGATGAACAAGGAGCACCAAATGACAAAAGTCATCTACCCCGGCACTTTTGACCCCATCACCAACGGCCATACGGACCTGATTGAGCGTGCGGGCCGGCTTTTTGACGAAGTTGTCGTTGCCATTGCCTACAATCCGAAAAAATCCCCGCTTCTTAACCTGGATGAACGCTGCCAACTGGTGGCAACCGCCACCGCCCACCTGCCCAATGTGACCGTGACCGGATTCAGCAACCTGCTGGCGGATTTCGTTCGGGAACAGGGCGCGACCGTCATAATGCGTGGGTTAAGAGCGGTCTCGGATTTTGAATTTGAATTCCAGCTCGCCGACATGAACCGCCGGCTGGCACCAGAGGTCGAGAGCATGTTTCTGACGCCGGCCAATCACCTGTCCTACATCTCCTCGACGCTGATCCGCGAAATTGCCTCTCTGGGCGGCGATGTCTCCGAGTTTGTCGACCCGGCGGTTCAGCAAGCCCTGCGGAAGAAATTCGCCGACCGCCCCTCAGAAGATGGGCGGTAGTGGCAACACGTTTCCGTTGATGGTCAGCGCCATATCCTCCAGCGTGCCGGCCATGCGCAGACGATTCCCTTCCTGCACCACCATGCCATCCTCGACCAGGGGAGCTATCTGCAGAGCGAGGGCCTGATTATTGTCCACCAGAGCAGCCGGCATGCTGATATCGAAATTGCCGGTCAGTCCCTGCATTACCATCATCGCCCGGGATTTTTCCTGCTCCGACAGTTGCGGATGGCGAATCATCAGTTCACCCCTGACCGGTCCTTCCGGCGTGCTCAGATCAATCGTCGGCAACCCGAAACTGAAGCCTTCCGCTGCCAGCCCCAGGATGGCAGCGTTGACCCGCTGAAAGGACTGCATCTGCTGTTCCATCACGGCCCGGGGATTCGTCTCAGCTGCCGGGTTCACGGCCGCCTGCTGCATGTCGTTAACGGCCGATGAGATTTCATCAAGACTTGTCACATCCAGACCGTCGAACATGACCTGAATTTCGTGCGGGCCGGAATCCCGGTCATCGACGGTAAGCTTGTCCAGGCGGATGCTGGATTCTCCGTTCAGCCGCGCGCCCGCATCTGAGACATCGGAACTGCTGACCACAGACAAACCTTCGAAACGTACAGGGGATTGCTGTGGCAGCTCAAAACCGAGGCCGGCCAGTTCGACTCTGCCGCTGCCGAGCCAGAGATTGCCTGTCAGGCGCTCCATCGTCTGTTCCACCCGGAAATCGGTCATGGCAATCTTTACATCGGGCCCGGCCAGGGTCAGGCCCGGCCACTGCACCCGGATATCCACTTCAGTGCCCGCCGAGCCGATATCGGCACGACCATAGGCCCGGGCACTGGTCAGTGTCTCATCGGTGTCCCGGTCAGCGACGTCTACCGCGGGCACTGTTATTTCCACAGTTGCGGTGCCCCAGATGCGGGTTTCGAGAGTCAGGCGAGGTTTTTCATCGGGAAAGAATTTCTCGACATCGGCTGTCGCACTGTCCGCAGTGGAAAAATCCATCAGGCTACCGGTAACACCGTGACTGACCCGGGCCTGATACTCAATCCGCCGGATTTCCCCGCTGTCCGGCACCACCAGCGTGACATAGCCACGGACACTGGCGTCAAGATAACCACGGTCGTAGTCCCGGGTTTCCAGCCGCAGAACATCCTGGGCGCTATTGAACCCGGTCGCCACGCCCTGCCATTGGCGCTCGGTATAATAGCCAACACCCCAGGGGGCGGCAGCAGCGACTCCCAGCGTTAAAATGCCGACCACCAGCCATCGTGTTTTCAAATTCCGTTCTCCCTGCAGCGCCCGGCCGTCGGTTATTGTGATGTACCGGTCAGCCGGTCCAGCAGAACCAGTTGCGACGCCAGACGCTCCTCGCCCTCCGCCGGCCGGTTCTGAATGTAACTGCCGTCGGACTGCAGGATCCAGGACTGGCAATTGTCCGCAAGGTAAGTGTCCAGATCCTCCCGCAGTCGCGCCGAAAGCGACGGATCTTCTATCGGAAACGCCGTCTCGACCCGGCTCAGCAGATTCCGCTCCATGCCGTCGGCGCTTGAACAATAAACGTCAGGATGGCCATCGTTGCCGAAATAATAGACCCGCGTATGCTCCAGAAAACGACCAATGATCGAACGCACCCGGATATTCTCGGACAGACCCGGCACTTCGGGTCGCAGACAGCACACGCCGCGAATAATCAGATCAATCTTGACCCCGGCCTGGGAGGCGCGGTAAAGCGCCTTGATCAGTTCACGTTCGGTCAGGGCATTGAACTTGAAAATGATCCGGCCCTTGTCACCCAGTTCGGCTTCGCGATCCACCAGCGCCAGCAGACGAGCGTGAAGCGTGAAGGGCGAGTGAAACAGTTTCTTGATTTTCAGAGCCTTGCCCATACCCGTCAGCTGCTGGAACAGCTTGTTCACGTCATCGCTGATGGACTCGTCGCAGGTCATGAAGCTGTAGTCCGTGTACAACCTGGCATTGCCCGCGTGATAGTTGCCTGTACCCAGGTGAACATACCGGCGCAGACGCCCTTCCTCCCGTCGCACAATCAGGATCATCTTGGCGTGTGTCTTGTAGCCCACCACACCGTAAACCACGATCACCCCGGCCTCCTGCAGACGGCTGGCGAGCTCCAGGTTTTCGGCTTCGCTGAACCTTGCCCTGAGCTCGATGATGGCCGTCACTTCCTTGCCGCGCCGGGCGGCATCCATCAATGCCTCGACGATCTCGGAATCCGCACCGGTACGGTAAAGAGTCTGGCGGATGGCCAGCACCTGGGAATCCTTGGCGGCCTGGCGCAACAGATCCACCACCGGACTGAAGTTTTCATAAGGGTGCAGCAGCAACAAAGGCCGTTTGCGGATCGCATCGAACATGGAGTCCTTGCTGCGGATAGACCGGGGTATCGACGGCGAGAAATTGGAATAGGTCAGGTCCGGCCGGTCCACCAGGCCACCGACCGCCATCAGGCGCGTCAGGTTTACCGGACCATGAACCAGGTAAAGATCCCTATCGGTCAGGCCGAATTCCCGCAATAGAAAACGCACCAGTTCTTCCGGGCAGTTATCCGCCACTTCCAGTCGCACACCATCACCAAAGCGACGACTGAGCAACTCACCCCGCAAGGCGGACGCCAGATCTTCCAGGTCGTCCTCCAGCTCGAGGTCGGCGTTCCGGGTCAGGCGGAACTGATAGCAGCCCTTAACTTCCATACCCGGGAAAAGCTCTTCGGCGTGGGCGTGAATCATCGACGACAGGAACACCAGGTTCTCGCCGCCGCTGCAGATATCATCCGGCAGCCGCACCAGTCGCGGCAGGGAACGGGGCGCCGGCACGATTGCCATACCGGTCTCGCGGCCGAAGGCGTCTTTGCCATCCAGCTCGACAATAAAGTTCAGGCTTTTATTCACCAGTCGCGGGAATGGATGGGACGGGTCCAGCCCGATCGGGCTCACCACTGGCAGAATCTCGTCCTCAAAGTAGTGGCGCACCCACTCGGCCTGCTCTGCGGTCCATTCCCGGCGCCGGACAAAATGAATGTTCTCCCGCTCCATTTCCGGGATCAGAATATCGTTCAGAATCTCGTACTGTTCGCGGATGTACTCGTGGGCCACCCGGCTGATTTCCCCAAGCACCTCTTCCGGCATCATGCCGTCGGAACCCAGGGTTTCACGGCCGTATTTGATCTGCTGGCGCAGCCCCGCCACCCGGATTTCGAAAAATTCATCCATGTTGCTGCTGAAGATGCAGCAGAACATCAGCCGGTTAAGCAGCGGGTGTGTGGTATCCAGAGCCTGTTTCAGCACCCGGTAGTTGAACTGGAGCTGGCTCAGTTCCCGGTTGAAATAATTCTGCCGGGCAGACACGTTAACGTCACCACCGGGCTCTGGCAGTTCTACCGGCGCCGGCACGCTATCGGGCCGGGATGCGCTGTCCTGATTCGCTGATTCCGTCGTCATTGCTCATTCATTCCACTGTTGCTCCGCATTCCGGCTTACCGGGGAGGGCCTGGCCTGAAGCTTTCGATATCAGGCTGCTCAGGTTGATTTCATCAGCCGGGCTGCTCTTACCGCAAAATAGGTCAGGATGGCATCAGCACCGGCTCTTCGCATGGCTATCAGGCTTTCCATCATCACCGCATCACCGTCCAGCCAGCCGTTTTCCGCTGCGGCCATATGCATGGCGTATTCACCGCTGACCTGGTAGACAAATGTCGGAACCTGCAGTTCCTGTTTCACCCGGCGGACAATATCCAGATAAGGCATGCCTGGTTTGATCATGACCATGTCGGCACCTTCCGCGATATCCATTGCAACTTCATGAATCGCTTCGTCGCTGTTGGCCGGGTCCATCTGGTAGGTCGCCTTGTTGCCCTTGCCCAGATTGCCTGCCGAGCCGACCGCATCGCGGAAGGGCCCGTAGTAGCTGGAGGCGTATTTCGCAGCATAGGCAAGAATACGGGTGTTTACATGGCCTGCATTTTCCAGCGCTTCACGGATGGCGGCCACCCTGCCATCCATCATGTCAGACGGCGCCACAACATCCGCACCGGCGGCCGCATGGGACAGAGCCTGACGAACCAGCGCCTCAATCGTGACATCATTCAGCACATAGCCCTGATCGTCGATAATGCCGTCCTGGCCGTGGGTGGTGAACGGGTCCAGTGCCACATCGGTGATTACGCCAAGGTCCGGAAACGCACGCTTGAGCGCTCTGACAGCGCGCTGCGCCAGGCCCTCCGGATCCCAGGCGCCGGAGCCGGACAGGTCCTTGCGCTCGGCAGCTACCACCGGAAACAGGGCAATCGCCGGAACCCCCAGCGACACCAGCTCACCCGCCTGTTCCAGCAGAAGGTCAATGCTCAGGCGCTCGACACCGGGCATGGATGCCACGGCTTCCCGTTGCTCTTCCCCCTCAAGCACAAACACCGGAAAAATCAGGTTGTCGACGCTCAGCCGGTTCTCCCGGGTCATTCGGCGGGAAAAGTCATCAGCACGGTTTCGACGTAGACGGGTACCGGGGTAACGACGGTTGACCGGTGAACTCACACAGTTTCTCCTCTGCCTTGATGAAAGTCTCTACCTCCATCATACACGGCCACAAGGAGTCAGGGCAGGCCAGTCAACCGGTTCCCTCAAATGGTTCCGTCGGGCCGGAGCGGGTTCCAGCGGTAGCCGGCTGGTTATAGCGAATGGCTGTTAAAACTGATCTCGACCTTTCTGGGTGCGTCGTTTCTGAAAGCCGTGTTCACTTCCTCAATCCTGCCGCCCCGACTGAGAAAAGCCTCAATGTCACGCTGCAGCTGGGCCCTGATACGGGCGCGACCGGCAACGGTATGAGTGTCCTCACTGTCAAGAAACCAGTTTCCGGAATGCTCCAGATTGCTTTCGTCGAACTCGCTCATGGCGTCTCTCCTGCAACGAAAACAGTAAACCGGGCGTCTTTACGCCCGAATCAACGGAAATCCTGTACAACCCCCGTCTTGGCATCTTTATAATGCGGTTTCAGTGACGGCGCTATTTCCTCCCGAAGTCTTTTTTGTAATTTTTTGTAACATGTTTCATGAAACTGTTTTAAAAAGATAAAACCGAAGCTCTGGACTGAATTCATGCGTTGACGGAAGAAATGAATAATGGTTCACTAGTTACAGGAATGCAGGATGCCCTATCGTGAAACTGAAAAGATGCGCAATCGCAAAGCTCAGGCTCGCCGGCGCATCATCGAATGTACGCAGCAATGCATTGCCGAAGGCGGCTTTCGCAATGCCCGCGTTACCAGCATTGCCGAAGGCTCCGGGGTGGCCACCGGGACCATATACCGGCACTTTGAGTCCAAGGAAGACCTGTTTGCCGAAATCTTCCGCATCGCGACCCAGATAGAAGTCGACAAGGTAGCCGAAGCATTGGCGAGCGAGGGCAACGCCGTCCTCAGGCTGGAAAGAGCTTTACGTCAGTTTGCGGTCAGAGCCCTGAGAAGCCCGACCGTCGCCTGGGCACTGATTGCCGAGCCGGTCGACCCGAAAGTTGAAGAAGAGCGACTCAAATTCCGCCGCGCTTACGCGGAGTTACTGGAAAGCGCCATCGAACAGGGCATGGCCGAAGGGAGTCTGCCGCAGCAACAGGCATCCCGGAGCAGTGCCTGCCTGGTAGGCGCAATCGCCGAAAGTCTGGTAGGGCCGTTATCGCCGTCAGTGGCGAATGCACAATCCCTGGCCAGTAATAACGACAGTCAGCCGCTGGTCGACTCCATCATATGTTTTTGCATGCAGGGGCTGACTGGCAATCGGAGGTAAATATGAACGCCCGCCAGCCAGCGCCCGGCTATGCCCAGACCCACGAGGTACTCAATCAGCCTCCGGCCCTGGAAAACTACAATCTGTTCAAACAGGATACGGCCCTACAGGAAGCGGTTGCCCGTGAGGGCGCAGTGGCCGCCATTGCGGACCTCGACCGCTTTGGCGCCTGGGCAGGCTCGGCAGGCGCCATTGAGCTGGGATTTCAGGCCAATGCCAGCAAGCCCGGCTTCGATACCCACGATCGTTTTGGCCACCGGGTTGATCAGGTCAACTTTCATCCGGCGTACCATCAGCTGATGACAAAAGCCGTGGAGGAAGGTCTGCACAGCAGTCCCTGGACTCACCCTGGCGAGGGCTCCAACGTAGCACGGGCCGCAAAATACTATATGCATTCCCAGGTTGAAGCCGCCCACTGCTGCCCGATTACCATGACCTTCGCAGCCGTACCTTCGATCCGCAAGCAGCCGGAACTGGCGGCACTCTGGGAACCGAAAATCCTGGCCAACCAGTATGATCCGGCCAACTGCCCGGACACCAAAAAGCAGTCGGTCACCATCGGCATGGCGATGACCGAAAAACAGGGCGGCAGTGACGTGCGCGCCAACACCACCAAGGCCTACCCGGTCGGAACCAGCGGCCCCGGTCAGGCCTATGAACTGGTCGGCCACAAGTGGTTCGTATCGGCCCCGATGTGCGATGCATTTTTGGTGCTGGCCCAGACCAGCGGCGGGCTGTCCTGTTTCCTGATGCCCCGCTGGCGTCCGGATGGCAGCAAGAACCCTTGGCAGGTCCAGCGCCTGAAAAGCAAGATGGGCAATGTGGCCAATGCTTCCAGCGAAGCCGAACTGCGGGGTGCGCTGGCCTGGATGGTGGGCGAAGAAGGCCGTGGCGTGCCCACCATCATCGAAATGGTCGCCATGACCCGCTTCGACTGCATGATCGGCAGTTCAGCAGGCATGCGCCAGGCCCTGGCGCAGGCAACACACCACTGCCGCCACCGCAGCGCCTTTGGTCAACACCTGAACAAACAGCCGCTGATGCAGAACGTACTGGCCGATCTGGCACTGGAAAGCGAAGCGGCGATGACCTACACCCTGCGAGTTGCCCGCGCGCTCGACAACCAGCATCTGGAACACGAACGCCTGCTGGCAAGACTGGCCACCCCCGTCGGCAAATACTGGATCTGCAAACGCACCCCCAATCATGCCTATGAGTCCATGGAGTGCCTGGGTGGCAACGGCGTGATCGAAGATTGCATCATGCCACGGCTGTTGCGGGAATCACCGGTAAATGCCATCTGGGAGGGCAGTGGCAATGTGCAGTGTCTGGATACTCTGAGAGCATTACAGAAAGAGCCGGACACCCTGGACGCCTTCTTCAGCGAGGCCAGCATCGCCAGCGGTACCGACCCGCACTTTGATCGGTTTCTGGCCCGGCTGAAGCACGACTTTACCGATATCGGCGACTTCGAGTACCGGGCCCGCAATCTGGTAGACCGGCTGGCATTGCTGATGCAGGCTGCCCTGATGCTGCGCCATTCCGACCCTGCTTCGGCCGACGCTTTCTGTGCTTCGCGGCTGGCTTACACCGGCGGACTGAACTATGGCAACCTTCCCCCGGGGCTGGACACTTTGCGCATTATCCGCCGGGCAACTCCTGTAGTAGACTGACCGAAAGGCACCTTCCAACACAGTGAACGCTCATGTCCGATGCGCTGCGCAAGCTTCTGAACACGGAAAACTCCCCGCCGGTGATTACTCCCCATGTGGGCGTTCTCACCCTGCATTTTCAGCTTTATGGATGTGAGGATCTGAAGGCAAAGCGCAAGGTTTTCACCGCACTGAAAGCAATATGGGGCAAAGAGCCCGACCTGGCCGTTGCCGAAACAGCGGATCAGGAAGCGCTGGATTGCGCCACCTGGACCATTGCCGCACTGGGCGGGTCCTCGCGGCAGATTTCCGAGCGTCTGGATCAGGTTGAAAAAGCCATCGAAGAACGGGTGGACGCGGCTATTCTCGATGTACACCGGGAAATTCTCTGATCCTGTGCCGGCCCGGCTCGCTGTGGCGTCTGACCGCGTGGCGCCGTATACTACGGGCCCTCAAGGGAGAGCGGCGTCCATGCCCGCCGGTCAACAACAGATTGCATTTACCTTCCACAAGGCACCCGGGATGGGCCTGTGGTTGACCACTCAAAGTGTGTGGCCCCTATGAACGGAAAGAAAAAGTCAGCCCAGGCCTCGGTTGAAGCCATGCATCGCGTGTTCACGGTGCCTGAAGCCCCGGAATCAACCCTTAGCCGCATCGATCAGAACATCTCCCGCAATCTGGCCGGGTTTCTTCAGGAACACATTGTCGCGGTTGAACGGGACCTGGCCGAGGTTGAAAAAGACTTTTCCGAATACGACATCCCGGAAAAGCCCGTTTTCGTCTCGGAGCAGGCGCAGTTCCTGCTGGAAAAACTGGTGGCCAATTCGGTTCACACTGCGTCCCCGAGCTTTCTCGGCCACATGACGTCGGCACTGCCTTATTTCATGCTGCCGCTGTCGAAGATAATGATTGCCCTTAACCAGAATCTGGTGAAAACCGAAACCTCCAAGGCCTTCACGCCCATGGAGAGACAGGTGCTGGGCATGATTCACCGGCTGGTCTACCAGCAGGACGGTGCCTTTTACCGCAAGTGGATGCATGACCCCGGCCATGCTCTCGGCGCCATGTGCTCCGGCGGCACTGTTGCAAACCTGACAGCCCTTTGGGTTGCCCGCAATAACGCCTTCCCCGCAGAAGGCAGTTTCCGGGGCATCCATCAGGAAGGCCTGTTCCGGGCCCTGCGTTACTACGGCTGTGAGGGCGCCGCCATTCTGGTGTCCCGCCGGGGCCACTATTCGCTCCGCAAGGCGGCGGATGTACTCGGCCTGGGCCGTGAATTCCTGGTGGCGGTTGACACTGACCATGACAACCGGATCAATACCGATGCCCTGCGGAAAAAATGCCTCGAACTGCACCGCCAGAAAATCCGGGTGATGGCCATCTGTGGCATCGCAGGCACCACCGAAACCGGCAATATAGATCCACTGGACGCGATGGCAGACATTGCCAAGGAATTTGGCGCCCACTTCCATGTGGACGCGGCCTGGGGCGGCCCGACGCTGTTCTCACGCACCTACCGCGGGCTGATGCGGGGCATCGAGCGGGCCGACTCGGTAACCTTTGACGCCCACAAACAACTTTACGTTCCCATGGGTGCGGGCCTGGTGGTATTCCGGGATCCGGCGCTGGCAAGCGCAGTGGAGCACCATGCCCAGTACATAATCCGCAAGGGCTCAAGGGATCTGGGCAGCAACACGCTGGAAGGCTCCCGCCCCGGTATGTGCATGCTGATCCATTCCGGCCTCAAGATTCTGGCGCGGGAAGGCTACGAAATCCTGATTGATCAGGGCATAGAAAAGGCCCGGACCTTTGCGGAAATGATTGACGACGAACCGGATTTCGAGCTTGTTACCCGGCCGGAGCTGAACATTCTGACCTATCGCTATTGTCCTGAAAACGTGCAGCAGGCGCTGCAAAGTGCCACCCCAGACCAGTTGGAAAAGCTGAACACCTGCCTGAACCGCATCACCAAGTTCCTCCAGAAAACCCAGCGGGAACGCGGCAAGGCCTTCGTTTCACGGACCCGACTGGAACCAGCCCGCTACAGCCATTTCCCGTGTATCGTATTCCGGGTGGTTCTCGCCAATCCGCTGACCACCCCCGATATCCTGACGGACATTCTGGCAGAGCAGCGGGAACTGGCAAAAGAAGAGAGTATTCAGGACGAAATCACCATCCTTCAGCAAATGGCAGAGGCTGTTCTGCAGGGTCCCGGGCATGGCCTGAAGCACGCCTGAGGCCCCGATGTAGCGTAAGACAGGCTCAGTAAAGCGCTTCCTCGTCGTCCAGCACCTCGTCCAGAATATCCAGAAACATGCGATCAGCGTCGCTCCAGTTTTCCGGAATCCGGATGGTGGTGTTGGCGCTGATTTCCCGCGCAATTTTCTCGTCGGCGTCCTGCTGGTCACGATATTTACGGGCAATTTCAACGGATTTGACCGCAATCGTGGGATCGCTGAGGACCTTCTTGATAAACACCCTGAGCTCGCCAATGACTTTTGACTGACGGCTTTCTGAAGCTGAACTCATTTATCCATCCCCTTGCAAAAAGCATTTCGAAGCAAACAGCCCCGCTCTGACATGCCCTAGTATGGGCCAAATGCCCCAACCTGTGCCAGACCCTGTTGTCGCCCGCCTGATAAAACCGGACCAGGGCACGCCAGTGCTCAAAGCCACTACAATAACCTGTCTTTTGCGTTAAGGAGCCTCTGAATGACTCCCGGATTGCCTCTGGCTATCGGACAGATCCCCGTACGCTCGGCCTCCGCCCTTTAGCGCTTATTGTTCCTGCGCCGCGCCTAAGGTCCTGAAAAGACCTGTCCACTTACTTTGTTATTCATTAGTATGCCTACGAATTTCAAGCAAACCAGAAAAGCGATCTAAGGATGCAATATGGCCTCAATCCGGATTCTGGTGGGCAGCGTTTACGGCACTGCGCTGATGACCGCCAGAGAACTGAAAAAGAGCCTCGAACCCGAAGGCCACACCCTGATAATCAACGAGCAGCCGGAGCTGTCGGACATCACCAACAATACGGACCCGCTTCTTGTCTGCACATCGACGACCGGTCAGGGTGAGGTACCGCCCAACCTTCTGCCATTCTACCTGGAACTGCGTGATACCCTTCCCCAGCAACCCGGTCGCCCTTTCGGTGTCATCGTGCTGGGCGACAGCTCTTATGGCGACACCTTCTGTGGCGCGGGCGATCTTCTCGAGGAGGCACTGCTGGAGACCGGTGCCCGCAAAACCGGCGATACTCTGAAAATCGATGCCCTGGAAACCCCGGAACCCGCTGACGAAGCTCTGCCATGGCTGAGGACGTGGCTGGCGCAGCTGTAAACAGCGCTGAAGGCTCTCTTAACAGCGCTGAAGGCTCTCTCCGGCAACCGGGCTAGCCGCGCTTGCGGATCAGGGCCTCCTGGGCGGTGGACGCCACCAGCCGGCCCGCCGTATCGTAAAAGCTGCCACGATTGAAACCACGCCCACCAGAGGCGCTGGGACTATCCATGTCATAAAGCAGCCACTCATCCATCCGGAACGGGCGATGGAACCAGATGGCGTGATCCAGGCTGGCCAGCTGCAGCCCCCGGCTCAGAATCGTTACCCCGTGGGGGCCGAGCGAGGTACCCAGAAACTCAAAGTCCGAGGCATAGGCCAGCAGACAGCAGTGCAGCATAGGGTCATCCGGCAGCTCCCCCCGGGCGCGAAACCAGCTCTGCTGGTAAGGCGGGCGCGGATCCGGCTGCAGCGAACTGACAGGATTCACAGGCCGGATTTCAATCGGGCGGTTGCGGGTAAGCTTTGCCCGCTTATGCTCGGGCACATCCGGCGCCAGAATTTTTCCGTAATCCTGCTCTGACCCGAGTTCTTCGGGCCCCGGCGTTTCCGGTTTATCAAACTGATGATCGAAGCCTTCCTCCGCGACCTGAAACGACATCGAGCCGGTGAGGATTTCTTTTCCCCGCTGACGGGCGATCACCCGGCGCACAGAGAAAGTGCCGCCATCCCGTACCCGCTGGACTTCGTAATCAATAGGCAGCTGGTGGTTACCCGGCCGCAAAAAATAGGCGTGCATTGAATGCGGCCCGCGATTTTCAACGCTGCGGCTGGCCGCCATCAACGCCTGGCCAAGTACCTGGCCGCCGAACACATTGGGAAAGCCGAGGTCTTCACTGTCACCCTGAAAGTGATCGTTGCCGGTTTCGGCAAGGTCCAGTAATTCCACCAGCCTGCGGGTTACGTCGAGCATTACTTCTCCTGTTGAGCACACGATTGTTTGCCAGCTCCGCCTAGCAGTGGATCGGCGGTACTTCCTTTGCGAGCGCCTGTTTTTCCGAAACGTAACGGCCGGTCACAGCGAACCCCAGCAGTTGTCCGTCGCCGGCTCTGAACAGGGCCTGTACATTCTCGCCGTCCGTTTCCACTTCCCACTCGCCCTCTGCGTCAGCAGGCGGGGGATAAACGGCGGCAGGACAGCAGGGAGTTTTGACGATAACCGGCATGACGCCATAGGCCACTTCGGTTCTTTCACCAGCCAGAGTTCTGGCCAGGGCACGGGCACAGGCCATCAGGGGCATCACATAAGGCAGCACCATGCCGTCAACCTCGGCGCAATCGCCCAGAGCGTAGACATCCGGTGCCGAGGTTTCCAGTGCCCGGTTCACCACAATGCCGTGGTTGGTTTTCAGACCAGCCCCGGCTGCCAACTCTTTCCGTGGCCTGAGCCCTACCGCCGAAAGCACCAGATCTGCCGCAACTTCTTCATCATTGGCCAGGGTCAGCTTTACCCCGCTGCCCGCCGATGCAATGTGGTCGACCACGGTGCCAAGGTGGAACCGGGCACCAATTCCTTCAAGACCTTTGAGCACCGCCTCCGCGGCAGCCTCCGGCAGCAGCCCGGGCATCACCCTGTCATCGGGCGCAATCACGTCTACCTCATAGCCACCATTGCGAAGATCGTTGGCAAATTCACAGCCGATCAGACCGGCGCCCATGATGGCAACGTGTTTGCATTGCTCTCCGCCCTCTTCAAGGGCCTCCCGGAAGGCCCGGTAATCCATCAGGTCATTGATGGAAAAAACCCGCTTACTGCCGTCCCCCGGAATCGACAAACGGACCACGTCGGCGCCCCAGGCAAGCACCAGCCTGCTGTAGCTCAGACGTTCATCACCCAGAACCAGTTGCCGGGAGTCAATATCCAGCCCGGTCACGGTAACGCAGGTCCGCACTGTGACGCTCAGCTGTTCCTCCATTTTTTCCGGAGAGGACTGAATCAGACCGTCAGCATCCTTGTCCCTGGTAAAGCCGGTCGAAAGCATGGGCTTGGAGTAGCTGGCGCCATCATCGGCGGTCACCATCACGATGGGGGTTTCCCTGTCCTGCTTGCGGAATTCCCTGGCCAGGGTGTATCCGGACAACCCGGTCCCCACAATAACGATGGCCGCTTGTGTGCTCATTGCATAATCCTTAGCTGATCTCGATCATTTCGAAGTCTTCCTTGCCAACGCCGCAGTCCGGGCATTCCCAGTCTTCGGGCACATCTTCCCAGGCGGTACCCGGCTCGATGCCATCTTCTGGCCAGCCTTCGGCCTCGTCGTAAATAAACCCGCATACTACGCACTGCCACTTCTTCATAACTTTCTCCGAACTGTTTAACTTAATGACTGCACATCATACTCATCGCCGGGATCCAGACCAATAATCCACTGCCACTTGATGCGCCCGCCCCTCCCTTCAACCGCCTTCCTCCGGTATACTTTATCGTTTGCAGACAGGACCCGACCGCAATGACCGACACCGTCGACGAACTCAACCGGGTAATGGCCGAAGCCGATTGCCTGGTCGACGAAGCCCACGTTTACTCAGCCATTCGCACCATGGCGGACGCCATAACCTTGCGCCTGCGGGAAACCAACCCGCTCCTGCTGTGCGTGATGAACGGCGGCCTGATCCTGACGGGCCAGTTACTGCCTCTGCTCAAGTTTCCGGTTCAGGCTGAGTATCTGCACGCGACCCGTTATCGGCAAGAAACCACTGGCGGCATTCTGGAATGGAAGCTTCGCCCCGAGGTTGACATGAGTGGCCGGACCATCATTATTGTCGACGACATTCTCGATGAAGGTACGACCCTGTGCGCCATTGCGGATTACTGCCAGGCTCACGGAGCAGTGGAAGTACTGACTGCAGTGCTGGTCGACAAACAGCATGACCGCAAGGCCAGACCGGGTCTGAAAGCGGATTTTACCGGGCTGACTGTTGAAGACCGCTTCCTGTTTGGCTTCGGTATGGATTACAAAGGTTACTGGCGCAACGCTCCGGGAATTTATGCCGTCAAGGGACTCTGACTCCATCACAGGGATCCGCATACCTGAAACTCACTGGTATCAGTCCTTCGCGGCGGCGGGCCTGCACGACCCCGCCATCCATGGCGAACTGAGCCATTGGCTCAGGCTGCAGGGCTCACTGACCCGGGCGCTGCAATTGCGGTGCCAGCACAGTTTCCGGGTAAGAATTCTGAGCGAAGGCTTCGCCCGCCCGAGCCAGGAGGAATCCAGGACACTGGGCCTGCCACCCCGGCGCCGTGCCTGGATTCGCGAAGTCTGCCTGCTCGGCGACGACACGCCCTGGGTGCTGGCGCGCACGGTCATTCCCATGGCGACGCTGGCAGGCAGGGGCCGCCGGCTAAGGCATCTGGGCAGGCAACCCCTCGGCGCCTATCTGTTCAGCAACAGTCATTGGCACAGAGGCATTTTCGAAACCGGCCTGTGCCAGCGTGAAACCCCAGACCAGCCACGTGCGGCCCGTCGTTCGCAGTTTTTCAGCGGCGACAGATCACTGCTGGTCGGTGAATACTTTCTGCCCCACGGAAAATTTTATGACGAGGAATAACCCGCCCCGGCAGCTCCGGGCACGGCTTCTGGATTATGCATTGCTGCTGAGACTCGACCGGCCCATTGGCAGTCTGCTGCTGTTATGGCCCACCTATTGGGCGCTATGGCTGGCCGCCGAGGGCATGCCGCAGACCGGCAACCTTATCGTCTTCACCCTGGGCGTGTTCCTTATGCGGGCCGCCGGCTGCGCGATCAATGATTTCGCCGACCGCAAGGTAGACCGCCACGTAAAACGCACGAAAGACCGCCCCCTCACCTCGGGCCGCATTGCGCCCTGGGAAGCAGTTGCCTTGTTCGCGGGCATCTGCGTTCTGGCATTTCTGATGGTTGTCCTGTTCACCAACACGCTGACGCTCTACCTGTCTTTTGGCGGTGTTGTTCTGGCCTTTATCTACCCATTCATGAAGCGCCATACCCACCTGCCCCAACTGTTTCTGGGCGCTGCGTTCTCCTGGGCGATTCCCATGGCCTGGGCGGCAGAGGCCGGCGAGGTTACCCGCCTGGTCTGGCTGCTGTTTACTGCAAACGTGCTGTGGACCGTGGCCTACGACACTTTTTATGCCATGGTCGACCGGGACGACGACCTGAAGATCGGCGTTAAATCCACCGCTATTCTGTTTGGTGACGCCGACCGGGCGATGATTGCCGTGCTGCAGGCACTGGTGGTTCTGATCCTGGTTCTGGTAGGGCGCCAGGCGGAACTGGGCGCGGCCTTCTATCTTGGCGTCCTTGCCATGGCCTGTCTGTTCATCTATCAGCAACATCTGGCCCGTTTCCGCCACCGGGACGGCTGCTTCAGGGCGTTCCTCAATAACAACTGGGCCGGCTTTGCGGTTTTTCTGGGACTTGTGACCGACCTGTCGATGGCCTAGTGCCCTGTCATATACTTGTAACATTCGCCGGTTGTAATGGATGGCACTTGCTAAGGTCTGACACAGGTTTAACGCTCATGACTGGAAAAACTGTCCTCATCGTTGATGACGAGTCCTCCATCAGGGAGGTAATCGCCGTTGCTCTGGAAATGGCGGATTACGACTATATTGAGGCCGCGGACGCCCGCGAAGCCCACTCCCTTATTATCGACAGGCAGCCGGATCTGATTCTGCTGGACTGGATGCTGCCCGGCACCAGCGGCGTGGAGCTGGCACGGCGCCTGAAAAAAGATGAGGTCACCTGCGACATACCCATCATCATGCTGACCGCCAAGGTCGAGGAAGACAACAAGATCCAGGGCCTGGAAGTGGGTGCCGACGATTACATCACCAAACCGTTTTCACCACGGGAACTGGTTGCGCGCCTGAAAGCGGTATTGCGTCGGGCCACGCCCCCGGGCGTTGAATCCCCGGTGGAAGTCGACGGACTCACCCTCGATCCTGTTGGCCATCGTGTCACTACCTCACATGGCGTGCTCAATATCGGCCCCACCGAATATCGACTGCTGCAGTTCTTTATGACCCATCAGGAACGGGTCTATACTCGCTCCCAGTTGCTGGATCAGGTATGGGGCGGTAACGTGTACGTCGAAGAGCGCACCGTTGATGTCCACATCCGGCGTCTGCGCAAAGCCCTCGGCGCAGAATACGATCACCTGATACAGACCGTGCGCGGCACCGGTTACCGGTTTTCAACCAGAGCAGCCTAGCCGCACACGGCAAGAGACACGGTAAGGACTGCCAGAACCGACCCGGGAACCCTGTGCATGCAACACAACTGGTCAAAGTACCTGCGGTGGATTATTGCTTTTCTTGTCGCCTGTACTCTGGCCGGGCTGGTTTTCGGCTACCCGGTCTACGGTCTGGCCGCCGGCCTGCTGATTTACCTCTTCTGGACCCTGTCCCATGCCAAGCGCATGTATTTATGGTTAAGCAATCCCAGCGTCAGTGAGGAAGCGCCCCAGAGTATTGGCCTCTGGGGTGATCTGTTCGATGGCCTGCACAAACTTCATCAGAACCACCTGAAGGAAAGAGACCGGCTGATGGCCCGGATCGACCAGGTACAGGAGTCAACCAATGCCATGCATGACGGCGTGGTGATGACCGATTCCAGCGGCGCCATGGAATGGTGGAATAACTCGGCGGAGCATCTGTTGGGATTCCGCCAGAGCACCGACCAGGGCCAGTATATCCACAACCTGATCCGCAACCCTGCTTTCAAGGCCTATTTTGATACCTGCGAATACCGTGAACCGCTGGAATTGAGTTCCCCCGCCAAACCCCACATCCGCCTGCAGATGCAGTTCAGCCTGTTCGGCAACAACGACCGGCTGATTGTCGCCAAGGACGTGACGCGGCTGTACCAACTTGAACAGATGCGGCGGGATTTCGTGGGCAACGTATCCCACGAGATGCGGACGCCGCTGACCGTAATCAGCGGCTACCTGGAAACCCTGATGGATCACGCCGGGGACCTGCCACCGAAATGGCGCCGGGCCATCAACACCATGGCCCAGCAGTCGTCCCGTATGGAGGCACTGATCACCGATCTGATTCTGCTGTCCAAAATCGAGACCGGTCAGCAGACGCTCAATGACTCGGTCACCGATGTTAACAGCATGATCCGCCAGATCTGTCACGATGCGAAGGCCCTCAGCGGGGATCAGGGCCATGATGTCCAGGTCAGTGTCAGCGACCGGCACTGGGTCAAGGGCGATGAGAGCCAGCTCAGAAGCGCCTTCTCCAACCTTGTGTTCAATGCGGTCAAATACACCCCGGCAGGGGGCACCATTACCGTCACCTGGAAAACCGATCGTGAAGGCGCTCAGCTGTCAGTGCGAGACACCGGCATCGGCATTGATCCGGTCCATATCCCCCGTCTTACCGAGCGCTTCTACCGGGCCGATCCCAGCCGCCATCAGGAAACCGGGGGCACCGGTCTTGGTTTGGCCATCGTCAAACACGTACTGATCAACCACGACGGCAGGCTGGAAATTCTCAGCCATATTGGCCAGGGCAGCGAATTTATCTGTCACTTCCCGCAAGAGCGCGTGACCGAAAGCCCGCCCGAACCGGCATAACCTTCTCGAAGTGCTGCATAAACCCTGATTTCCGGTGTTTCACCACCACTAAAACAGGCTAACATGGAGCTCTGTAAAACCACTCCAGACAGAGGTTCCGCGTGCTCTTTCAAGCGCCAAGAAATCGTTCCACAAAATCAATACGGGTCTTCATGATTGCTCAGGTTTTCCTGCTGGCAGGTGTCCCGGCGATGTCGGCTCAGGCACAGCAGGCAGACAGTAAACAGTCACCGGAGGAATTCGCCCGGTGTCTGGAGCAACTCGGCCAGACCGCTGTTCAGGCGGGCGTTTCCGAACAGACGGCATCCCGGGTCGTCGCAGGGGTAAAAAAAGTTGACCGGGTGCTCGAGCTTGACCGTCGCCAGCCGGAATTCACCACCACCTTCGATGACTATCTGAACCGCCGGGTCAACCAGGACCGCATCCAGAAAGGTCGGGAACTGCTGCAGACCCACCGGCAGCTGCTGCAACGGGTTACCCGGGAGACGGGCGTACCGGCACCGTATCTGGTGTCATTCTGGGGGCTGGAAACCAACTTTGGCGCTTACTTCGGCAAGATGTCGGTGCCCGACTCCCTGGCCACACTTGCCTGCGACCGGCGCCGCAGTGAATTTTTCACCAGACAATGGGTAGCGGCACTGCAGATTATAGACGAGGGCGCCATTCCCGCAGAGCAGATGGAAGGCTCCTGGGCCGGTGCCATGGGCCATGTTCAGTTCATGCCGACGGTCTTCCTCAAACACGCGGTCGATGCGGATGACGATGGCCGCCGGGATCTCTGGAACAGCCTGCCGGATGCGATGATGTCTGCCGGACGTTTTCTCGAGTCCATGGGCTGGGACGGCGAGTATCGCTGGGGCCGGGAAGTGCTGTTGCCGGGGGATTTTGACTACAGCCTCGCCGATGGCCGCAAGCTGCCACTGGCGCAGTGGCGCCAGCACGGCATTACGGATGCCTTCGGAAATCCCCTGGCCCGGGCCGATATCAGCGCCGCGCTGATAGTGCCAGCCGGGCACCGGGGCCCGGCCTTTCTGGTCTACCAGAACTTCGGCGTCATCATGGGCTGGAACCGTTCCGAGTTTTACGCCATCGCCGTGGGCCATCTGGCTGACCGGATCGCGGGTGCAGGCGGACTTCAGGTCCCGCCTCCCCGGGACCTGCCGGCTTTGTCGAGGCAGCAGATTCTGGAGCTTCAGCAAGCGCTGGAGAATCAGGGCTTTGACCCTGGGCCAATCGACGGCATTCTGGGTTCGGGCACACGTTCGGCGATTCGCCAGTTCCAGCAAACCAATAATCTGGTGGCCGACGGCTATCCCGGCGCTCAGGTTCTGAAGATGGCAGGCATCGAGAGCTGATCCGGATCCGGATCGGGGGCCTATACCTGTCATTACCCGTTATTGAGGTCAGCCAGCATTTATGGACTCCATTACTCAGGCAGCGCTGGGAGCATCGCTCGCCGGCGCGGTCGCCGGCAGGCATCTGGGCCGTTCATCGCTGCTTGTCGGAGCCGCGCTGGGAACGCTTCCCGACCTCGACGTCGTAATCGACTACGGCACGGCCATCGCCAATTTTTCCCAGCACCGTGGATTCAGCCACTCTGTACTTGTGTTGTTGCCCCTGTCGGTGCTGCTGGCCTGGATCCTGCAACGCTGGCGCCCTGCCCCGGGGTACCGGCGCTGGTTGCTGCTGACGTCGCTGATTCTGCTGACACACCCAATGCTTGATGCGTTCACCGCCTATGGCACACAGATTCTCTGGCCGTTTGCATACCCCGTTGCCATCAGCAGCATTTTTATCATTGACCCGCTCTACACGCTACCATTGTTCACTGGCATCATGATCTTTCTGGTGCGCGGAACCGCGACCCG
>Ga0209949_1000072_pt1 | contig 58017 bp, 47 predicted proteins | sample SalPonC_black_MG_FD_185711 | JGI IMG/M metagenome (GOLD analysis project Ga0209949, IMG submission 185711) | Salt pond soil microbial communities from South San Francisco under conditions of wetland restoration - Salt Pond MetaG... | ecosystem: Environmental > Aquatic > Marine > Intertidal zone... | reverse complement strand
GAAAAAGAATCATTTCGGCAGGGACTGTCGAAAACACGGGTGGAGAGAAGGTAAGACCCCGACCTCGGTCGGGGCACATCTCTGGGAAGCCCGAAGCCCACCAGTCTTTAGCTGGTGGGTAGTTCACAAACTGGGGGCCGGTGATCTGCCAGTCGGGCGTGAAAAAGTACTCCGGCAAACCGTCACTCGCCGATTCGGTATGACCTCCGTGTACGTGTGGAACCACCGGCACGCATTGTCTTTAATGGTGAAATTCTCATATCCATGCAGCGAATAGGCCCAGTGGAGGGAAGTATCGACGGGCAACAGGTGCTCTTCTCCCAGTGGGAGGTTATTCGTCCACCTGACTGTAATCCGTTTGCCGCTTTCCACTTCGAAGGTTTTACCCGGATAGGTGGAATTACCGTCCTGACCGTATCCGTACATCTCCGTATTCAATAACTGCCCGGTGACTGGATCGACCAGTCCCATTTGATGGGAGAACTTATGCATGCCTACGATGTACCGGTTTCTTCCCTGCGGCTGATACTTAAAGCCGGGATTCAGGGCGTTGGGAACCGTTTCCTGAAAGAGCGGTTGTGTTGCCGGATCTAACAGTACGCCGGGAAGCAGTGAGGAGGCTAATGCTTTGGGTATTACTCCGCCCCAGGGCAGAAAGAAGGCTACGCCTCCCGCAGCCCCGATTCTCAGAAATTGTCGTCGTCCTAAAGATTTCATGTTTATTGGGTTTGATTATGAAATAAATAAGCACTCCTGTCGGCTGATAAGCCTTCTGAAAAAGAATGAATAGGAAATATTCATTAGGGGGGATAAATCAGTACTTCGGGGAGTTGCAGTACTAATGGAAGGAAGTTTTGCCAGTTCCTTTGTCCTTTCCCGCTACCGTTCCGCCAGAGCCAGATAATACGGAACGCAATAACCGGAAATCAGCCGGTGAATAATCTACCTCTGTCCGGCTAAGTGGTGTTGAGTGGCCCAGCCAATTATGCACGGTGTGGGCAGGGAAGTGTTGGACATTTTCCTGATGATAGACAAAAAATGGTATTCACAGAGGGGGGGGTTAATTTTTGAAGCCAGGAGTACTATTTTCCGCTTGCTGGGATAAATTAGGGAGGAAGTGAATAAATTAAAAACTGGGTAATGTATGCTTAAAGAAAAACTGTTTATATCCAACAGTTTCCTCAAGCAATTATTAAATTAAGGTATGTAGAGATGATAGCCTCTTGTAAAGATTTGATCAATAAAGTTAAAAAAAATAATTAATTATCAAATCTGATTTTTCCTCTTTCTTCGTGGATAAAGGTTTTTTTCAAAATCTACCGCAGCATCACCTCATCCGCAAAGATCCATGCGGGCAATCCTGCGCCGTGGTGCCATAGGGGCGCCTCACCCAGGTTGTCGGCCTTCACCTTGATGTATCGGGCTTTGACGGGCTCAAAGCGGAGGGAGAACTCCTGGATATCATTCACCTTGCTGTTCCGCCGCAGGGGGCGGGTATTGGGAACCCGGCCCAGCAGCTCGAAATGCTCCCCATCGTTGGAATAGTAGTAGGATACCCCTTCCGGAAAAAAAACGATGTGGTTGACCACTTGCAGGAATGCACTCGATATTTCGCTGAAGGTCCGGGCTTCCTCCAGGTCAATAACCGCTTCCAGATTATTGCCCTCAAACCCCAGCCAGTTGGCATAGAAGCTGCTGCCGCCGAGGGCGCCGTCGGTGAGTACCTGTGGATCTTCATTGGCATATTTTTTCGGTTGTTCCAGCAGGGTGACCGGGCGATCCTGCGCGAGGTTTGCCTGTTTCGCACGTTCAAGGGTAAATTGATAGAACGACAGGTATTCTTCGACCGAATAGCCCATCTCGTTCATGGCGGTAATGCCTGCCCGGGCTGTTGTCTCCCGGAAGTTGTTCAGGCGCCGGTTCAGGCCTTCGGGAGTCGTTAATTGTCCGTCCGTCCCTTTAGTTACCAGCGCAAATTCCCCGGAGCGCTGCTGCCGGGAAGCCTCCAGGATGGCGTAGTCGATGCTCAGGCGGGCGGTCTTTACGCGATTCAGCACTTCCGGCTTACCGGCCACGGCCGCTTCCGCCGCGTCCATCCACTCGTCGTACTGCTTCAGCAAGGAAGGTTTGAGGAAGCTGTCGAATGCCTGGGAAGGATCGCCGTACAGGAAGAGGAAGAAATCGGGATCGGCCGCCAGGGTGTCGTGCACGGTGGTGATGTATTTACCAATATACGGTCCCGCTTCCTCGTAGTATCCGTCGAGGAAATCCTGCAGCAGGGCGTCGAAATCCGCCTGGGGGTTCCAAAGCAATTCGGCCGTCAGGTAAGAGCGCAGTTCGAAAAGTTCGCTGGGCCGGTGACTGTGTTGTTCGAATACCCATTTTGCATTATTATCGGCAAAGAGCTGAATATTGGGCTGCAGGGTGCGCAGGTTGGGAAAAGGCGCCAGGAAGTTGGTAAACTGCGTGGTGTAATCCCAGATGCGGACCTTGTCTGTCTTTTGCCCCCAGGCGATGAGGTCCTCTGCGAAGGGCCGGCACTTTTCGGCGATGGGCCCGCTGCGGTCGCACTCTATCGAGCAGAGAGTGATGAGCACATTCTCCGCCGGTTTCAACTGCCGGGGCGCCTGCCGGGTGTATTGGTAGGCCAGCGTAGAGATGGTTTTGTCGGGAAAGGCGGCTGCCACCTCGTTCACAAAAGCGATCATAGAGCCGGAAGGTGAGCCTTCCCGCTCATCGACGGCGGCGCAGTTCGTACACTGACAGTACTGCTGGTTGTCATCCTGGCTGACCGAGATCACCTCCGCTTCCGGGTATTGCGCCAGCAGGGCCGTCACCCTTTCCTTCACCAGCTCCAGCACCTCCGGATTCGTCAGGCAAAGCTGGGTGGGAATGCGGCGGCCGTTCCGCAGGGCGTAGTATTCGGGGTGATCTTCGTAATACTTCGCTTCCGGTACGAAGCGATGGAAGGTGTGTACCCTGGCCTCCGGCACGTAAGTGGGGAAAGCCTCGTAGGTAACTTTGCGCTTATCGGCAAAATGAGAATGATCATAGTACAGTTGAGAATGCACCGTCCGGGTGGTGATGGGCGGGATGTAGGCATGGTCCAGGCCCTTCGGTATAGTTACCGTCGACAACTGAGGTATCCTTTCCACTTCCGGGCTGTAAAAGCGGCAGCCCAGCATTTCTTCCAGGAAGGTGTAGGCGGCGTACAATACGTCCCGGGGCCGGCCGCCGCGGATCAGCAGATCTCCGTTCTGCTCCCGGATGAGGATCTGGTGCTCCTGCAGTTCCTGAGCTGCACCAACATTTCCTATCCGGATGGCGGGCCCTTCTCTTTTTTCCGAGTAGCGGACAATCGGCAGCTGCAGACCGCTCATTTTTTCCAGATAGTACTGCAATTCTTCCGCCGCCCGCTGTTCATCCTCTCCGGCCTCATCAGCGAGGATGAGCTGATAGGAGGAGCTGCCGTTTTCTATCAGGGTGATGTCCTGGGCGGATGAAGCGAAGGCTAGCAAGAGCGCTAATGTACAGAGGAACAGGGATGGTTTCATGTGCTTGGTTTGCCTGTTGGTTTGGATGCGAAAATGTACGTTTTTTTGTGTGAAGTCAAGAGACAAAAAGAATAATGCAGAGCGATGCGTTTTCTGCTTGGTACAGTTCATAATGGTAATCTTGTTTTAGGTAAACCGGGCTTGCACACTATTGTGAATGCTGTTTTAGCACTTATTGGCTTCGAATCATTCAGAAATATGATCCAATCTGCCTATCCGTTTTGGTGGATATACATACTGAAGGTAAGAAGACTATTTTGGATAATTTCAAGCGATATGTGGAGGGGGGCTAAGAAAAAAAGTAAAATGTTCGTTCACACCATTTCGTTTTTTAATTTGGCGAACCGCTTCACCTTTGAAAATAAACTTTGCATAAAGCAAGGTAGTTAACCCCCGGATAAACGAGCAAAAAACATGGCACTCTTCTCTTTCTTAGACCGGTCGCACTCGGTGGCGAAGCCCAGATACAACCGCTGGCTCGTACCGCCCGCCGCCCTGGCCATCCATTTATGCATAGGACAGATCTATGCCTACAGCGTTTTCAACAAGCCGATGACACGTATCATAGGCATCACGGATAGCGCCCCTGCCGACTGGGAACTGACGACGCTGGGCTGGATATTCTCCATTGCTTTGGTAACCCTCGGTGCGTCGGCGGCCGTTTTCGGCAAATGGCTGGAGCGCGTAGGCCCGCGCAAGGCGATGTTTGCCTCGGCGCTCTGCTTTTCCGGCGGCTTTTTTATTGCGGCGCTGGGCGTTCACCTGCACGAGATCTGGCTGGTCTATCTGGGGCACGGCTTCATTGGCGGCATCGGCCTGGGCCTGGGCTACATTTCGCCCGTCTCCACCCTGATCAAGTGGTTTCCCGACCGGCCGGGCATGGCCACCGGCATGGCCATCATGGGCTTCGGCGGAGGGGCAATGATCGCCTCGCCGCTGTCTGTGATGCTGATGGATACGTTCAGATCGGCGAGCTCCACCGGCGTAGCGCAAACCTTTCTGGTGATGGGAGCGGTGTATTTCCTGTTTATGATGTTCGGCGTATTCACGGTGCGCATACCACAAGAGGGTTGGAAACCGAAAGGCTGGACGCCTAAACCCGCCAGCAAGGGCCACTTTGTGGCCAAAGGAAACGTGGATGCTGACGTGGCCATCCGCACCCCTCAGTTCTACCTGCTCTTTGCCGTGCTGATGCTGAACGTAACGGCAGGCATCGGCGTGCTGGGCCAGGCCTCCGTGATGATACAGGAGATGTTCTCCGCGGCTTCCGTGGGGGAAAAAGCGGCGGTAACGGCGGCGGCGGCAGGTGGGTTCGTCGGCCTGCTAAGCCTGTTCAATATGGTGGGGCGCTTTTTCTGGTCCTCGCTCTCGGACCGCATTGGGCGGAAGCGTACTTACAATGTCTTTTTCCTGCTGGGGGCGGTGCTCTACTTCGCTATTCCAAGTATCGGCAATATGGGCAGTATCGTGCTGTTTGTGCTTTGCTTCGGCATCATCATGAGTATGTACGGCGGTGGTTTTGCTACGATCCCGGCCTATCTGCGGGACATATTCGGAACCAGTCAGGTAGGGGCCATCCACGGGCGACTGTTGCTGGCCTGGTCAACGGCAGCGATCCTCGGGCCGGTGCTGGTGAACTACATCCGCGCCTATCAGATCGAGGCCCTGCAATTGCCGGCGGCACAGGCCTATTCCATCACGATGTACATTATGGCGGGCCTGCTCATCCTGGGCTTTCTGTGCAACAGCATGGTGAAACCCGTAGACGACAAATACCTGATGGCGCCGGAGGAGGAAACGCAAGCCACAGATACCGCTATTGCACCGGCAGCGGTAAGGACGAAAACGAGCTGAGCCGCCCGAACTGAATTGTCATAAAAATTGCTTCAACCATGAAAAATAACAGAAAAGGCCTGGAGCCCCGGGTGATACTCGCCTGGCTTTTCGTCGGCCTGCCGCTGATCTGGGGGATCTACCAGACCATCATGAAGTCTTTGGCTTTATTATTGTAGATACGCTCTGGGAATCCCCGCCGGCGTTCAGGATGAAGGTGAAAACAAAGAGGAAGAGGGGTGGGTTTAATCTGGACATAGAGGCTGTTTTTGACCAAGGTGGTTATCGTTTTCCGGGGTTCAAAATGGATATTTTTTCCCGTGTTTCAAGTTCGCAAAATTGCGAAAAGCTGAATACTTTTTACTTTTGTATTATGAAGCTACAACAGATCGATTTCTTCCCGGATTCTTTCTTCGTAGGCGCCCTCTTCCCTTTTGTGGAGAACGGGGAATTGTTCCTGCTAACCGTTCAGCACCTGGACAAGTACAATAAAGGGGAGACCAATGCCAAGTTGCCCGGAGGGTCCGGAGACAAAAGCCTGGCTTCCGAAACGAAGTACTTTGCCCGCCTGGAGGAAGTTCTGGAGGCCTTGTCGTTCGACCGGCGGGCCGTATTGCTGATCCTCAACCAGGAGTATAGCCGCCGGGAGCATTTTGGGGACCATCCGCTCAGCGACAGTATTCTCTGGCTCCTCCATACATTGGTGCTGAAATGCCTGGAGGCCACGGGCTATTATCCGGCCGACCTGGACCCCCGGGTGGTGGATGTAGTCGAACGTTCCGATGATCATTACCAGTACTTCCTGGAAATCAAGGAATGGTGGGATAAGCACGGAGACCGTGTGCCCATTCCCCAGCTTGATGAGGAGTTTGTGCCTCTGGACAAAGATATTCTGGTGCCTCGCCAGAAAATGCCGCTGCTGGAATTCGAAGAGATCCTGATCGAATCGCACTGCCGCCCGGTCGAATTCTACCTGGAACATTTGAGAGAAAAGGCGCGCCAGGGCCGGGAGGGTACAGAAGACGAGGAAACCTAAGAGGCCGGCGAGGAAAATGGCCAGACAATAAATTTATCCGATTGTACCAAGAAAAATGAGCAATAGCAATACCTGCGATGATAGGAATTGCTATTGAAATTGAGATTATCATTGATATTTTGATTGACCAAAAGTATATTGGACATTACCGTTTGAATACCGAAATGACCGTCACTCCTTCACAAAAACCATAAAATGCTGCCAGGGTAGGTTGTCTTTATTCTCCCGGAGCTTAAGACCCACGGCTTTCATCTCCTTCACCGCTTGTTCTTCGGACATTTTGTGCAGCCGCTTGATGGGTACGCTTGGGTCTTCCATCCGGTATTCCAGTAACACGAAGCGGCCGCCCGGCTTCAGCGCCCTGACAATATCCTGCATCATCTCCTTGGGGTAGGCTAATTCGTGATACACATCGACCATCAGTACCATATCGACCGAATTTTCGGCCAGCCTGGGGCTCTTTTCTTCTCCTTTGACCAGTTCGACATTATCGATCTTCTTTTTCCTGATCTTCCGGCGCATGATATCCAGCATTTCCGGCTGTATGTCTACGGCGTAAACTTTTCCCTCCGGCACCTTCCGGGCAATGCGGAATGTGTAATACCCCGAGCCGGCGCCGATATCCGCAACATGTTCACCGGGCTCTAACTCCATATTTTTTATAGCCCGGCTGACATTTTCTTCCTGTTCCCTTTCCGGCCGCTCCAGCCAGCCGGCGCCGAGGTGTCCCATAACCTGTGAAATTTCGCGGCCCAGGTAGTATTTGCCGGTGCCGCCGAAGGAGGGGGTTTTGAAGGTGTAGGGCGATTCCGCGGATGCGGCGGAATCGCTTGACTGAGCATTGCAATTGGGGAGGATCGATAGGAAAAGGAGAAGTATCAAAAGGTGTCTGGCCATCATGTTGAAGGTTTTTGTGGAAATGAAACGGTATAGAGACGCAATGCATTGCGTCTCTATACCATTACCGAAATTAAAAAACAATTTGTATATTTATATCGCCACCGGTATTTTATAAAACAATCTGATTCAGTAATCCATGAAAGTCTGCATTGCCGAAAAGCCCAGTGTCGCCCGCGAGATCGCCTTTGTTATTGGTGCGCGTACGAAGAAGGACGGCTACTACGAGGGCGGCGGCTATCGCGTCACCTGGACGTTCGGGCACCTGTGCGGGCTCAAGGAGCCGGATGACTACCGGGCTGAGTGGAAAAAGTGGAGGCTCGAAACTCTGCCCATCCTGCCCGACAAGTTCGAGACCAGGCTGATTAGCAATAAGGGTGTCAAAAAGCAGTTTGGCATCATCCGCAAATTGTTCAAAGAAGCCGAGGTGGTCATCAACTGTGGCGACGCGGGGCAGGAGGGCGAGCTGATACAGCGCTGGGTGTTGAAGCAGGCGGGCTACCGCGGCCCGGTGCAGCGCCTGTGGATCTCCTCGCTGACGCCGGAAGCCATCCGCGACGGCTTCCGCAATCTGCGCGACGCGCGCGAGTTCGACAAGCTCTACCAGGCCGGCAGCTCGCGCGCCATCGGCGACTGGCTGCTGGGCATGAACGCTACGCGGCTCTACACGCTCAAGTTCGGCGGCTACAAGAAAGTGCTGTCGATCGGCCGCGTGCAGACGCCCACCCTGGCTATGCTGGTGGAGCGCCACCGCGAGATCGAGGCCTTCGTGCCGCAGACTTACTGGGAACTGCAGACCGCCTACCGCGAGGTGACCTTCAACTGCGAGGCGGGCCGCTTTTTCAAAAAAGAAGAAGGCGAAGCCCTGCTGAAACAGGTGGAGGGCAAGCCGTTCGTTGTGCGGTCGTTCAACAGGAAGCAGGGTAAGGAGCACCCGCCGCGCCTGTTCGACCTGACGAGCCTGCAGGTGCACTGCAACAAACGCTTCGGCTTCTCCGCCAAACAAACGCTGAAGATCGTCCAGAAACTCTACGAGCAAAAGATCGTCACCTACCCGCGCGTCGACACCACCTACCTGCCCAACGACCTCTACCCGAAGATCCCGGACATCCTGCGGAAGATGGGCCGGTACAGTCAGTTTACCCAAGCGCTGCTCGGTAAAACCATCCGCAAGTCGGGCAAAGTCTTCAACGACGGCAAGGTGACCGACCACCACGCCATCATCCCCACCGGCATGGAAAAGAATTTGCTGCCCGACGACGGGAAGGTCTACGACGCCATCGCCCGACGCTTCATCGCCGCCTTCTACCCCGACTGCCTCGTGGCCCACACGACCGTCACCGGCGAGGTCGACGGCGTACAATTCAAGGCCACCGGCAAGGAGATCCTCAAGGAGGGCTGGCGCGTCCTCTTTCCGCCCCCACCGAAGCCGGCCGCCGCAACCGGCAAAAAGGAAAAGGACGAAAAGGTCCTGCCCGCCTTCCGCCCCGGCGAGAGCGGCCCCCACGTCCCCTCCCTGCCCGAGAAGCAGACCCAGCCGCCTAAGCCGCACACCGAAGCGACCCTGCTGCGCGCTATGGAGACGGCCGGCAAGAAGGTGGACGACGATCAGCTGCGCGAGCTGATGAAGGAAAACGGCATCGGCCGCCCCTCGACGCGCGCGGCCATCATCGAGACGCTCTTCAAGCGGGGCTACATCCGGCGGCGCAAGAAACAGCTCGTGCCCACCGAGACGGGCCTGCAGCTCATCGACACCATCCAGCACCAGCTCCTCAAATCGGCCGAGCTGACGGGGAGATGGGAAAAACAGCTGCGCGAGATCGAAAAGGGACGGTTCAGCGCGGAGCAGTTCGTAGCCGATATGAAGAACATGGTGACGGAGCTGGTCGAGGAGGTGAGCCAAGCGCCGTCCAAACCCATTGCGCCCAAGAGCGCTGCCGCCTCGTCCCGGAGGCGAAAAACGGAAAACAAACCAGCCAAAAAGCCCCGCCAGTTGGCGGCCCTCAGCGAGCTCGCCTGCCCCAAATGCCGCCGGGGCAAGCTCCTGAAAGGCAAGACCGCCTACGGCTGCAGCCGCTGGAACGAGGGCTGCTCCTTCCGGCTGCCCTTCACCTTCCTGGAAAAAAAACTGTCGGAGACCCAGCTGCGCCGCCTGATGAAGCACGGCGCCACCGTGCAGCTGAAGGGCTTTCGGGAGAACGGTAAGAAAATAAACGGGAGGCTGCGGTTTGATAAGGAATACGCGCTTGTACTGGAACCGAAGACGGCGCCGGCCCGAAAGGCCAAGGCAGCGCCGCAGTGTAGAGACGCAATGCATTGCGTCTCTACACTACGCTGCCCGCGCTGCAGCGAAGGTAAAGTGGTGAAGGGCAAAACGGCCTACGGCTGCAGCCGCTGGCGGGAGGGCTGCGATTTTCGCTTTCCCTTTCAGGAGGTGCGCCGAAAGGCGGCGGGACGAGCGTTGACAAGGGAGGTGGTGTGGGGGATAATAATGGGATGAGGTGTAGGTGTAGAGACGCAATGCATTGCGTCTCTATTAAACGCATTGAAGAAGGAAATCAAAAAGGAGAAGGTATGAAAAAATACCGCAACAAATACCGCATCGCCTCAGCACGCGCCCAGTGGTGGGATTATGGATGGAATGCCGCCTATTTTATAACCGTCTGTACGCATAACCGGGAACATTTTTTCGGGGAAATTGTGGATGGGGTCATGGTTTTATCAGCGATCGGTCAAATCGCCGAATCGGAATGGTTGAAAACATTTGAAATGCGACCCGATATGAATTTGCATATGGGTGAATACGTGGTGATGCCCAATCATTTTCACGCCATTGTGGGTATCGGGGCCAATAAATACAATTCGGGACGTGATGCGAAACGTGGTGATGGTGGTGATGTTGGTGGTGGGGGTGGGGTAGAGACGCAATGCATTGCGTCTCTACAACAACCGGGACAAACGGGACAAACGGGACAAACGGAACAACCGAAACAACCGGGAATAACGGGAAACGGGTCGAAACCGAAAAACCCAAAAACCGGTTCGGTCCACAATCCAAAAATTTGGCATCCATTATTCGTGGGTTTAAAATTGGGGTCACAAAAAATGCCCGGTTGATTGATCCCGATTTTGCCTGGCAACCGCGTTTCCACGACCATATCATCCGAAACGATGCCGAATACCGACGCATTTCTAATTATATTGTCAACAACCCCGCCAACTGGAAGGAAGATAAATTCTACGATTCATGAACATCAAAACCGAACATACCTTCGAATCCGCCCTTATCCAATCCCCGATCGATCAGGGCGGCTACACCGAAGGCAATGCAACAGATTATAGCCCGGAATTGGGTTTGTTTAAACATGAAATCATTCACAAAAGCCTCATCCCTTCAGCAGCTGCTCTATATCCGATGTTCTTCCGTAAACGACCATGATATCGCCTTCGTGGAGTATAGTTTGTGAAGAAGCGATGCCGCTGACCTGTGGAGCTTTTTTAGTCACTCCGATCTCACTTTTCACTTCCTTCATTTCTATTGTAGTCAGCACTATTACGTTATATTTTTTATTCAGTTCTGCTTCTTCCAGCGTTATTCCGTCCAGGTGGTCGGGTATGGCCGCTTCCACGATGCAGAATTCCCCCGGCAGGTCGAAAGAGTCAACCACCCCCTTCATATTCAGTTTTTTGGCCCATCTTTCCGCCGTTTCCTCTTCCGGATGAATGATTTCATCGACAAGCATTGCTTCCAGAATAGTTTCGTGCAGGGTCGATACCGCCCGGCTGATCAGCCGTTTTACTTTCGATCGTTTCATTAATGCGGTGGCCAGTATATTGGCGCCTTCATCTTCTCCGATACAGACCATTACGATATCGCTGTCTTTCAGAGGCAGATGCTCCACCGCCTGTTCGTCAGTAGCGTCCAGGCTGATCGTGTGCGTAATCTTTTCCTTTAGTGCTTCTACCTTGCTCATTTTGTTGTCCACACCGATGACTTCATGGCCCATCCTGGTAAGCTTTTGGGCCAGGGAAGAACCGAAATTCCCAAGTCCTATAATGATAAATTTCATATGTACTTGCTTTAATTGATCAAAATGTCTTCAGAAGGATATCTGTATTTCAGGGTTTTTACATTTCGCAGAAATGCGGCCAGAATGGTTAGCATGCTCATCCGGCCGGCAAACATGGTAAGGATGATTATCCATTTGCTTGGTGCGCTTAAATTTCCGGTAATTCCCAGGCTCAGGCCAACGGTGCTGTAGGCGGAAAAGCTTTCGAAGGCGATGGATAACAGCTCTTTTTCAGGATCGAAAACGGCAATAAAAAATACGGAAAAGCCGATGGCGACCAGTGATAGTGAAATAGTGGCGAAGGCTCTGCTTACGGATGAGTTGGAAACTTCCCGGCGGAATACCTCCAGGCGATCCTTGCCTTTTGCTATGCTGAAAAAATTGAGCGTACCGATGGCGAAGGCCGTGGTTTTAATCCCTCCTCCGGTAGAGCCGGGAGAAGCGCCTATCCACATGAGTAAAAAGACGACCAGGAGAGTAGACAGGTTCAGGGCAGAAGTGTCAACGGAATTGAATCCGGCTGTCCGGGGCGTCGCGGCTCCGAAAAAAGCGGTGACCAGTTTTCCGACCCCCCGGTGTTCCGCCAGGGTGTTATTGTACTCGAAAATAAAGAACAAAACGGTTCCTGAAAACAGCAGCAGGGCCGTGGTGATGAGCACCAAACGAGAATTGATGTTGATAATCCAGGGAACGTAATACGCTTCTTTTCTGAAGACCCGGCGTACAATAACATGCCGGATGTATTTGAAAAAATTGAAAGCGATAGGAAAACCGATGCCGCCGATGATGAAAAGAATTGCCACGGTCATATGTAAGGAATAGTTGAACCGGAAACCGGATTCGTACAGGCTGTTGGGCAGCGTTGAAAAGCCGGCGTTGCAAAAACCTGAAACCGAATGAAAAACGGAGAAGAAAATCCGCTCAAAAGTAGAGCCGAAGGTTCCGGCGTCCAGACTGAAAAAGATGAGTAAAGCACCGGCCGCCTCGATCAGAAAGGTCAGCAAAATGATCTTTTTCAGCGTGTTAAAGACATCACCCAGCTTCTCCGAATAGGTCAGGTCCTTTAAAAGCAATTGGCTTTCGTAAGAGGAGCTGCCGCGAAAGAAATAGCTGAAGTAGCTGGTGAAGGTCATAATGCCGATGCCTCCGGCCTGAATGAGGAAAAGAATGACCGTTTGCCCGAAAAGGGTGAAATAACTACCCGTGTCCACGACAATCAGACCGGTAACGCAAACGGCGCTAGTGGAAGTAAATAACGCATCGACGAAAGAGATGCCCGCGTGGGTGGCGCCCGGCAAAACAAGCAGGGAAGTGCCGATGAGTATGATGGCTATGAAACTGGCGATCAGCAGCTGGCCCGGGTTCAGGTGCGCGTAATAGACATCCAGCTCCAGGATGGAGAATTCACGGATAAATATCAGAAAAACGGCCAGATAGATCCAGGATGAATCATCGAGAAACGATATGTTCAGCAATCCGGAAGTATGGACGAGCAGTAGGGTCAAAAACAAGAAAAAGAGGGCGTCAAAGAATTGGGCGACGGGGCGGGGCAGGGGCTGTCCGAAAGCGTATTTCGACGCCAGCGATAAGGCGCCTACCGTACAAACTCCCAGGTAGATCCAGTCAAGCACCCTCTGTGTAGAAGCAGGGTGATTAACCCCGAAATCATAAAAAATAATGAATACGGCCAGCAGGCTCAGCCAAAAAGATGCCAGATTGATGTACTTTCCGGCTTTCTTTGAAGAAAAATCCTCCCCATTCATCGCTTTTCCAGGTTTGAACTTCATTTCCGTAGAGAGGAGATATCAATCAGGATGATCAGTAAGACAATAACAATAAGAATAATTATGAGCGGCCACTTCAGATGTTTATTACGCTCCATCAACTCGTCCAACGGTGTTGAGTGGCGGCCATTCCCGTCTTTTTGCTGATCACTCAACGTTTCTTTCTTTTTTTTAACTCCTTAAGTAAAATAAATATCCTATATACTCGACGTAAATTGGTTTGAGAAACTTCTCAAGCCAATTAAATCGGTATAAGTGTTAAGGCCTGCAAGCAGGGCTATTATGAGCGTATTGAGTGTTTCTTTATAGAAATCCACCGGCTGGAAGAACTACTCTTTTGGCGGTGAAGGTACCCAGGGAGGGATCAATAAAATATAAAGGTTCGGAAGAGGAGTATTAAGGTTTTATAAAGATTTGAAAGAAGAGCGTTTGTACTGGTTGCTCCTTGGGCTGGATCATTGGCCGTTTTTTTCCTTAAATGCTTCTCTAAAGCCGATGACCACAATGGTGACGATAATGGCTAAAAGAAGAATGATTCCTCCAATTTCGATTATTTCCTTCAATCCCATTGGGTATAAATTATCGTTTTTCCTTTTTGGGTAAATCTACCATCATCCGGATCAGTGGAATATAAAGTTTTGTATGGGAGCCATTAAAATTTTATAAAGATTCAACAAAAACGGTAACCGATGCCGCTCTCGGTGAGGATATGTTGAGGGTTGTTGGGATTCTTCTCGAGCTTTTTCCGGAGCTGGGCGACGAACACCCTGAGATACTGCGTTTCATTTTGGTAGCCGACACCCCAAACTTCTTTAAGGATATATTGGTGAGTTAATACCATGCCCTGGTGTCTGGCCAATAAGGCCAGCAACTTAAATTCCGTGGGGGTCAACTTGACTATCTCTTCTTTCTTTTTAACTATTCTTGATGCCAAGTCTATTTCCAAATCACCCGCTACGATGGGTGACTTTGTGCTTTCTGGCCGGCTCCTCCGTATAGCGGACCTGATTCTGGCCAGTAATTCGCGTGTTCTAAAGGGCTTCGTCAAATAATCAGCGGCGCCGTTGTCAAGGGCTTTCACTATATCATTTTCACTATTCTGAACTGATAGAATAATCACGGATTTGCTATACCACCCTCGTAGCTCCTGCAAAACCTCATGTCCGCTAATATCGGGTAAGCCGATATCCAGGAGGATCAACTCCGGAGAATGGCTGGCGGCCATGGCAATGCCTTCTTTACGGGTTGAAGATTGAAGGACACGGTAATCATTGCTCTCCAGGGTGATTTGCAGGAGTTTTCTGATCTGACGCTCATCGTCAATGATTAATATGTCTTTATTATTCATGTTGCAAATCTTTAACGTAAGAAGCTTCCGCCGGAATGGCGATAGTGAATTTTGCACCCCCTTCCCGCCGGTTTTCCAAGTTGATGCTTCCCTGATGCGCCTCTACAAACCCTTTTACAATGGATAGGCCGAGGCCGGTTCCGCCGGTAGCGGAATTGGGCAAGCGATAAAACTTTTTGAAAACCGAGTCAAGGTTTTTTTCCGGAACCCCGGGACCGTTATCCGAAATAGTGATCCGGCAGGATTCCTCCTGATGCAGAATTTCGATGCGGATAACTGATTGCGGCGGCGTATACTGAATAGCGTTGTGCAGGATATTATAGATCACTTGTTCGATTAATCCCCTGTCTAGCTTGAATAAGGGAGTTTCTTCGTTTGCCTCGAATTGAATAAAGTGGCTCGATGTTTCCAGTTCGATATTGTGAATTACCTTATGGACGAGCTCCGCCATATCGCACCAATCCAATTGTGGTTTTATAAAGCCTGATTCCAGTCTGCTCATGCTAAGCAGGTTTTCCACCTGCCGGTTGAGCCGCATGCCGGCAGTCTCAATCTCCGCAAGCAGCTCCAACCGGTTGTTTTCTGATAGTTTAGAAGGTGTTTCCTTAAGAGAATCAATAGCGCCGATAATGGTGGATATCGGAGTTTTTAACTCATGGGATAGCGAATTGAGGACTGTATTATACAGCTTTATCGTATTTTTTCGCTCTTCTTCTTCCTTGGCTTTGATCTCTGCTTTGCGAATTTTGGACGTCAACACCGCATTGACCATCGCAATGACAAAGTACATTAAAAAGAGCAATCCATCCTCAGCGCTTCCGATGGTGAAATCCAACAAGGGGGGGATAAAAAAGAAATTCCAGATCAAGGCGCTGTATATGGCGGAAATAACTACCGGCCAGATGTCGAAAATCATGGCCAAAATGGATACCGCCAAAAGTAGAATCAGTGCAACGACCTTGTAGCCGGTCAGGTCTACTGAAAAATGAGCAATTACAGCAATCAGGGTAATAGACCCAAAGCTGACCAGGTACTGAAAGTAGCCCTTCTTGCTGCCGGCGGATAAAAACTTCAAAGCATGCTTTTTATCAAAAATACTTTATCTTTTGTAAAGATGTTATTAATAAAGCGGGTTATTTCGGGCCTGGAGGAGGGCATCGACGAGTAAACTTTCCTTTGAAGTTCTGGTCCTTATCGTCATATTCAGGTGTGCCGGGTGGCCCGTCTCCCGATAGGAAGGGGTTGAAAATCATTGTCCGTACTTCAAAATCAGCGCCAGCTGCCCCGCGTGATAGGTTGTGTGCGATACGACGCGCCCGAGGGCTTCGGCTTTGGTTTTGGCGCCGAATTCTTTGGTCGTGACGGTTGCTTGCCAATCGTCGTCGCTTTGGCTGTCGATGGCCTCGCGCAGTTTGTCGTGAGCGTAAGCGGCGAATTCCCGCAGAGGCTCCAGTTCCGTCCACTCACCGGTATCTTCCTTCTTGATGACGGTCTGGGCATGTATTTTCACTTCCGGCAGGCCGAAGACGTTCTTCGCGAACAGCAGTTCCACCTCCGCAATATGGCGGATCAGAAAGCCTGCCGAATTGGGAGCAGGAGGGAGCTTTTTAGGCAAATCCTGCGCGGTAGTCTGGTCGAGTAAATTCGTGAAGCGCGTTCGCGCTTCCTCCCATTCCTGTGAAAAAGATGTACTTAAATCCATTGCATAAAAATTAAGCCGTAATAAATGCCGGTCGCGACAAACACGCCGCCCGCCGCGTAGCGCATGCCTGTTTCCAGTTTACTGACCAGATTGAAAGCCTTTCCCACGGAAGCGGCGCTGTAGGCAAGCAGGTAAGCGAAGATCATAACCGGCAGGCCGGTGCCCAGCGCGAACACGACGGGCAGGTATAGTCCCGAAGCACTGCTTACCGTCATAGGGATGAGCATCCCGAAATAAAGGACGCCGCTGTAAGGGCAAAAGGCCAGGGCGAAGAGGACGCCCAGTACGAGCGCCCCCCAGCGCCCTTTGTCCTGGAAGCGTTCGGTGAAGCGCTCGGTAAAATTGCCTTTCCCCAGGAAGTCCAATTTAATCACCCCCAGCATGACCAGCCCGACAACGATGAGAACAGGCGCCAGGAACATTTCTCCCCGGGATTGGAAAAACCGCGCCAGGTGAAATTTGCTGGCGCCCCAGTACAGTGCCAGGCCGATGACGGTGTAGCTGATGCCGCGCCCCAGGGTATACAAAAAGCCGCTCAACAGCACCGCCCTTTTGCTGGCCAGTTGCCTGGATATGTAGGCCGTAGCGGTGATATTCGTCGCCAGCGGACAGGGGCTGACGGCGGTCAGCAAGCCCAGGGCAAATGCAGCTATCAGAGGCATTTCACCGGACTGTGCTAACGTGTTGAGCCATTCCATAGACGAGGGCTTATAATTTTTGTAGTGCTACATCCAACTGTTCTTTCATGCCTGCTTTGAATTTGGCTTCGTTTCCGGCGTTCATAAAAGCGAAGTTGGTAAGATCGACGTGGTTTTCCTGGCCGTCGCTTACGGTATTGACGATGAGCGTGGTGCCGAAAGCCAGGTATTTCTGCACGAGGGCCTCATTCGCTTCATCGTCGGCGTTGACGAGGCGGAAAGAAAGGAGGCCGGCTTCCATCTCACCGGCGTAGGACTCGGAAAGCAGTTCTTTAGTCAGGTTTTCAATGGTCAGGCAAGTCTTACAACGGTGGGTGGTGTGAAAATCAAGGACTTCCACGTGGGCGCCTTCCGGTTTAATTGCGGCAGGCGACTGGGCCTTGCTTTCACAAGAATAGAGCGTAGGAATCGCCAGGGCGAACACGAGTAAAATCGCGTTTTTCATAGTGATAAAATTTGTTAGTTAAAGAATGAAGTTGAATAACAGACCGGAAAAAATGATGAACGTGGTAACGACCCCGAAAAAGATCAGGATCAGCCGCATGGTCATCACTTTTTTGAGCAGCGTAGCTTCCGGCAGGGAAAGCCCGATGGTGCCCATCATGAAGGCGATGGCGGTGCCCAGCGGCACACCTTTGGCGACGAATACCTGGATGACCGGAACGATACCCGCCGCGTTGGCGTACATCGGAACGGCCAGGATGACGGCCAGCGGCACCGTCCACCATTGTCCGCCGCTGAGGTATTGCTCGAAGAAACCTTCCGGCACATAGCCGTGCATGGCCGCCCCGATGCCGATGCCGATGACGACGTAGAGCACCACGCTTCTCACAATTTTGAAAGCTTCCCCGGTGATGCCGGGCAGGCGCTGGATGAAGGACGATTCTTCCGCTACGTACGCTTCGCTAAGCGCCGGCTGCTCCCACATGGCCTTTACCCAATCACTCAGGTAATGCTGCACCTGGAGTTTGCCTAACACCCAGCCGCCGATCGCGCCCAGCAGGATGCCCGAACCGGCGTAGATGAGCGTGGTCTTCCAGCCGAACATGCCGAGGAACAGGGCCAGGGCGACCTCATTGACCAGAGGGGAGGTAATGAGAAAAGAAAAAGTGACGCCGATGGGAATACCCCCGCGCACGAAGCCGATGAATAATGGCACCGAGGAGCAGGAACAAAAAGGTGTGATGGCGCCGAAAACGGAGGCCAGCAGATACTCCAGGCCGAAGAGCCGCTTGCTTTGCAGAAAATTGCGCAACCGCTCTACCGGAAAATAGGCGTTCACGATTCCCATCAGGAAAGTGATCAGGAACAGCAGGAACAGGATCTTAATCGTGTCGTAAACAAAGAAATTGAGCGCAGCGGCCAGGTGCGTGTCGGCCGCGATGCCGAAAACGGAATAGATCAGCCAGTCTGCAAAGCGTTGGATCCAGTCAAACATCGACCCAGGTTATAGATTCAAAAGAGTTTTTACTTCACTCGCCGTCGGAACGCGGCCTTTAAATTTCACCACTTCATTCACCACGACGGCAGGAGTCGACAAAATGTTGTACTGCATGATCTGCTGGATGTCCTCTACCTTTTGCACATCGGCCTCCACACCGCACTCCTGCAGCGTTTGCCGTACGATCGCTTCCGTTTGTTTGCACTTGGGGCAGCCCGTGCCCAGAATTTTGATGTTTTTCATAATCTTAATAGTTTATCGGCGAATTACGATGATTATAGGTAAAAAAACACTGACTTTTGTCACTGCTCAGAATGATTTTACATCTTTTTGAACTAGCATCCTTGAGATGAACCTGCAGAAGGCGCGAGGTTAAAAAGCTCGCCGAAAAGCCGTTGCGCCACCGGCCAATTGTCCTGATTCAGGCAGTATTTTACTTTGGGCGGCATAATCTCTCCCTGGATCAGCCCCGCATCTTTTAAGACTTTAAGGTGCTGGGAAATGGTTGACTGCGCCAAAGGAATACTGTCGGCCAGGTCGCCGGTATAACAGCAGGCCTGGCTGTTCAGGAGTTTCAAAATCTGAATGCGAACCGGATGCCCCATAGCCTTGGCGAAGGCGGCCAGTTTCTTTTCATCGGCGCTGTAAGTCGGTTCGGCTAAGGTTCTATTCATTTTATTCATAGTTTATCGTAAAAATACGATAAATGATTGAAAGCGCCAATTTTTTAAATTCGATATTGCTGTTTGAGCCGGATTCCGCCCTCTCTTGTTTTTCAGGGAGAAGCCCTTAACTTTGAATTATGACATCTTTTGAAAAAACTATTTCTTCTGGGGCCGCCTTGATCCTCAGCGATAGCGTAAAGAATTTCGCTAATTCTCACCAACCGGGATAATCTTTCCCCTGCCTTGCATAAAGGTGTTTTGATCCAGCCAATAAAATAATTTCAAAGGGATCCGTTTTATGAACGTTGCGATAATTAAGAAGGCGGAAGCTTTTGTGTCTTTGCTTTTTGAAAGGGAGGCTAGTGAAATACTTGCTTTTCACAACCTGGAACATACAAGAACGGTGGTCCGCGCAGTAAAAGAAATAGCTGCTGCCACGAGAATATCCGCCCGGGAGCAAGAGATTCTGATCCTGGCGGCCTGGTTTCACGATTGCGGGTATCTTTTTCAGTATTCGGATCATGAAGAGGAAGGGAAAAAATAGCGGAGTTTTTTTAAATAAGGAGCGCTATCCGGCTGAGAAGAAAGAAAAGGTATTGGCCTGTATCGAGGCCACTAAACCTATTAAGATTTCTGAAACGCTTTTGGAAAAAATACTTTGCGATGCGGATATGCGCCACCTTGCCTCTGAAGACTATCCCTGCCGGCTTCACGCCTTAAGGAAAGAGTGGGCGGTATTTTTAGGTCAATCCTATTCGGACGAACAATGGATTCGATTAAACAGGGACTTCCTGTCCGGGCACCGGTATTTTACATCGTACGGGCAAGAATTACTGGAGGCCGCCAAAAGGGAAAACATGCGGCGGCTGGATCAAATGATATTACGGACAGAGGAATAGGCAGCAACAAATTATCCTGGCTGTGAGCGGGTGGGGGGCGGCCGCCGTCTCTTTCTTAGGACTACTGCTTTTCCGGCAACCTTCTCATTCCATTTGCAATTGCTAGGGCCATAATTCCGGCCACCGAGGCGAAGGCCATGGAAAAAGACCAGCCGGCATCGAGCATGAGACCGAAAGCGATCGGCCCAAGGCTGGTGCTGAATACCATTACCATAGCAAAAATACTGCGTACGCTGCCGATGATCTCCGCGCCGTATATCTCGGCAAGCATGGCGTTTTTGATGGTGCTGCCGGAACCATTGGCCAGGCCCAGGAACAAAAGCGCCAGAGGATAGGCAAGCGGGTGGCCAAAAAAGATGAGCCCCGCCAGCCCGAGCAGATATGGAAATGCGAATATTCTGAAAAGGCGGCGTCCGGAAAAGCGATCAGCCAGAGGCCCGGCGGCGGCCATGCCGAAAGCGCTCGCCATGGCAAATGCGGATATGGAGCCGGCTACCCATTCCGGACTCCAGTCCCTGGCCTCCCCGAGTTTTAGCTGAAAGAAAAACAGGGCCGTATTGGAAAAGCCGAGCATGAACACAAGCGGAGCAATGATCCAAAAAACCCGCCCGCGAATAATAGTCGTTAAACTGACCCGGTTGCGTTCCCCGGCAGTCATTTGTACTTGTATAGCATAAGCCCTGATACGGACTTTTGACCGGTGAAGCAGGTACACGCCAAGCGGAATTACAAGCAAGATGCAACTCAAGGCAGACAACCGCAGCGATCCGCGCCAACCCACCGCGCCAATCAGCAAGGTGACAATAATAGGAAGCAGGGCCTCCCCCAACGGATGCCCTAAACCGGCGAACCCAATCGCCCTTCCTCTGCCCGTGGTGAAATACCTGGCCATAGCCGATACTGACGTGTGGCTCATCAGGCCCTGCCCGAATAAACGCAGCCCGTAAAACGCCAATGCAACGATAAACAGATGTGCGGCAAAAGAAAGTAGAAGCAGGGAAGCAGACAGGCCGGCTACCACCAATACCGCATATCGCCTGATCTCCATCCGGTCGAACCATCCTCCCAGCCACGGCAGGGTCAGCGCGCTGCTGACCGTAGCTGCTGCATAGACGCCGCCGAAAGCCGTATTGCTGATGGACAGAAACTCTTCAATGGACGGTACATATAGGGAGAGCAGGAATGTCTGGCCGAAACTGGAGAAAAAACTGTAGAGCAATCCAAACGCCAGTAACGGAAAGCTCTTTTTGAAAAATTTTTCTTTGGTCATTATAAGCTCGCTTGGTTCCTTGCCACCAGCGTTTTTTCACCGGAGGGCATTAAGCGGGCAAAACTACTGATCTATTTCTTATGAGGCAAAAGATCCGCTACTGGCCCGCCGGATATATCAGCAGGCCTGACCCGGCCTCACTTCGCTGTCCGCAGCGCCCCGGCATAAGCATCCGGCAGCGGGCTTTGCTCTACGGCCTTTGCTGCTTTTTCCACATCGTATTCGAAGCGGATAAACTCGACGTCTACACTGTTCTTTTCCATCGCCGAACTTTGTTCATTTAAAGTGATCAGGACGTAGCAGCCCCGCGGGTCGCCGTCCTTGGGCTTACCCACCGAGCCGATGTTGACAGCGTGGCGGTAGTGCGGCGCCTCCTCCGTTCCGGTATTGAGAATCCGGTGGTACGGTTTGTGCGTGTGGCCGAAGCAGAGGATATCGGCGCCGGCGCCTTCGATGATGCGCTGCAGGCTTTTCTCTTCCCGGTCTTCGAAGAGGTATTCGTTGATCCTGCGGGGGCTGCCGTGGACCAGCAGGAGGCTTAAGGGCCGGCCCTCCTGAAGTTCCAGTTCCAGCCGGATATGCTTCGGCAACTCCCGCAGGTAGCGGCGCTCAGCGGGTTGCGTGATCTGGTTGGTGTAGGAAATGGATACGGCTCCGTTGGCCTTTTCCTCTTCGGTTCGGTAGGCGCAGCCGCAGTCGTCGCTTTTACGGCCGATGCCGTAGTCGTAGTTGCCGGCGATGGTGGAGATGGCCCGGCGGCGGATCTCCCGGATGACCTCATTGGGCCAGATGTTGTAGCCGACGAGGTCGCCGAGGCAGAATATCTGGTCGGGCCGGCGGCGCTCCATATCCGCAAAACAGGCTTCGAGGGCGGGGAGGTTGGCGTGGATGTCGGAGAAGAGGGCGATGGTCATGGCGTCCAACGTCTAATTAATGTGAAAATGCGAAAAGGCCTTATCCGACAGGCTTATGCGAATTGGCGAAAGCAACCAGGGAAAGCATTACGGGCACTTCCACCAATACGCCGACAACCGTTACCAGGGCGGCCGGAGATTCGAGGCCGAACAGGGCTATGGCCACGGCTACCGCTAACTCGAAGAAGTTGCTGGCGCCGATCATCGCCGCCGGCGCGCAGACCGCATGGGGAAGGTTCAGCCACTTACCGCCGTACCAGGCCAGGAAGAAAATAAAATAAGTTTGGATGATCAGCGGAACGGCCGCCAGGAGAATGATCAATGGGTTGTTCAGAATGTTATTGCCCTGAAAGGCAAACAACAGCACAAGTGTTAACAACAAAGCGATGATACTGATCGGTTTGAGGCGCGGGAGGAACTCTTTTTTAAACCACTCCTCTCCCTTCGACCGGATGAGTGCCCGGTTGGTGAGGTAACCGGCCAGCAGCGGCACGGCGACATAGATGATGACGCTGGCCACCAGGGTTTCATAAGGGATCTGAACATTGGTGATCCCCAGGAGAAAGCCCACGATCGGTATAAATAAAACGAGGATGATCAGATCATTGACTGAAACCTGAACGAGGGTATAGTTAGGGTCGCCGTCGCTCAGATAAGACCATACAAAAACCATGGCCGTACAAGGCGCGGCGCCGAGAATGATAGCCCCGGCGATGTATTCGCCGGCCAGGGCGGGCTCTATCCAGGCCGAATAGAGCTGGCTGAAAAACAGCCAGGCAAAGAACGCCATCGTAAACGGCTTGATCATCCAGTTGACCACAACGGTCAGTATCAGGCCTTTCGGCGTTTTGCCCACATCCTTAATACTGGAAAAATCGATCTGCACCATCATGGGATAGATCATCAGCCAGATCAGGATTGCGATCGGAATATTCACCTGGGCAACTTCCATTTTGCTGAGCACCTGAATACTGTCGCCGGCGATATAGCCCAGAGCAACTCCCCCTACGATACAAAGCGCCACCCAAACGGATAGATAGCGGTCGAAAAAGCTGATTGTCTTTTTGAATGCCATGTGATTTATATATTGATCGTTGAAAAAGCATAAAAAATCTCCCTCCCGATCTGCCGGACTCTTTCGTCGTATCGGGCCGTCTCTTCCGGCGTGTCGTCCGCCTCCTTGGGGTCGTCGTAGGTCAGCGGCAAACGGAATTCCGCGCCGGGAATGAATGGGCAGTTCTCATCCGCCTCCGAGCAGGTCATGATGGCGGCGAATTCCTTTTGGGGGTTGAAGGGATCGTCGTAGGTCTTGGAAAAGCACTCCAGGGCCGGCCTATTTGGTGAAAAGGAAACGCGATAATGAGGGTTGCTCCCGCCGGGGTTTTCGATTTGAAAACCGGCTCGCTCCAAGGCCGCAACGGCTCTGGGATTGAAAGCGGTGGCCTCCGTTCCTCCGGAATAGGTATTAATATCCTCGAGGCCGTAATAAGCCGCGGCAGCCGTCGCCCAGACCTGGCTGATATGGCTGCGCCGGGAATTGTGGGTGCAGATGAAGTTGAGAGATACAGGATCGTTGTTTGCTTGCTTTTGACGAATGTACTTCGCCAACTCGGCCAGCAGTTCCTTTCGCGCTTCCGGAATGAGCCGGGTCTTTTCCCGTAGCTTTTCCACGTAAGCTTCCAGCGCGGGGTATAAAGTCGGTTTTCGCTCGTTTGTCATTTAATCGTTTTATTGCTTTTTTGCGATCATTGGAGGCAAAAAATTTCAGCACTCGCAGTTCTGATCGGCCACATAAGTATCGAACAGGCCATTCAGCAGAGACTGGATTTCTTTCCACCGGACAGCATCGATACAATAGTTGACACTCGTGCCCTCAATGGTGCCCTTGATAATCCCCACCGCTTTCAGTTCTTTAAGATGCCGGGAGATAGTGGGCTGGGCCAGCGGGAGCTCATTGACAATATCGCCACAGATGCAGGAATTCACCTTGAGCAAGTGCTGGAGAATGGCGATCCGGGCCGGATGCCCCAGCACCTTGGAAACGGCGGCCAGCTCATTTTGTTTGGCGGTGAAATGCTCGGTTTTGGTCAGGCCCATTTTTGAGTATATTTATTAATTGCAATATTACGATTAAAGGATTTGGAATCCAAGATTTCCCTATTAAAAGTTTTTAACAGCAGCTTTTTGCTCCCCCTTGCATAGGTGGGCACTGCACGGTTCCGTAGCTGCAATAGATGCAACAATCTCCTGCTTTGGGTCTGAGTAATGTCTTACAGTTTTCGCACTCGTAAAAAAACCGGCAGGCGTCGGTGGGCATGGTTTCTTCCTTCTGGCGCCCGCAATGAGGGCAGGTGAGGGTTGATTCGAGAACGATATCGGAGGTTTTCATAGAATTTTATTAATTATTTAAGCAAATGATTAATCGTTATAGACGCGACATTATTGAAGATAATCCGGGTTAACCATGGATCCCAGGCAACAGAAAAAGCTGCTTAAAATTTTTTCAAATCTACTGGGAATGGTTTCAAATCCACCAGGGGCAACCATTAAATTACTGCTATTTTGCAGTATTTGTTTTCAAATTCAAATCCGGCCTTATGCGATTATTGACATTCATTATCATAACAGGGTGCTGTTTTTTTGCCTGCAATGAAGCAGAACGGAAAGAACCATTAACGAGACCATCGCCGATCCGAGAATAACGATGATCATGTTTAAAAAACTCATCCAGGCCGAACAGGCCCGGCAGATCTTCGGTAATAGTAGCGGTACAGTCATGACAAAATTGCCAGCCATAAAAATCGGTTCTGCTTTGTACGGCTCTGTAATATTTTGTACTATTATTTTCTATTTGCCAGGCTTATGGATAGCATTCAATTCTCGAGAGTAGAAGACGTCGATTTTGTCTTGTCCCGGAATAAGGCGGTGCGTCTGCTGCGCAAGGAACACGCTCCGCTCATCATTGCTTTTTTGTGGGGTAGCTTTAAGGAGCAGCACCGGCAGACCTACCCGGCCGGCGAGCTGACTACCCGGCTGTCCGATCTGCTCTTCAGTATTAACGATCCTGAGCCGCGCTTCCCGCGCCCTGCCCGCTACTACCTGGAGACCTGGACACAGGAGGGCTTCTTGCGGCAGTACTATGAGGAGCAGGCCGACGAGGCTACCTTTGAGCTTACACCGGCAACGGAGCGCGCCCTGCTCTGGATTACGGAGTTGGAGCAGACCTCCTTTGTAGGCGCGGAATCGCGACTGCTGCAAGTTTTTCAGTTGTTACGTGATTTGGCGCTGGGTACGACCCAGGACAAAAGCCTGCGCCTGGAGCAACTGCGGGCGGAAAAGGAACGCCTGGAGCGAGAGATCGAGGCCCTCGAAAACGACGAAATCCAGCGGCTCGATTCCACCCGCGTACGGGAACAGTACTTCTTAATCGAAGAGGCTGCCGCCAAATTGCTGTCGGACTTCCGGCAGATTGAAGAGAACTTTCGCCTGCTGAATGCCAAAGCCCGGGAGGAGCAAATTACGAAGGCGGCCAGTCGCGGGGCCATCCTGGATGATATCTTCGATGCCCAGGACGCCATTCTGGAGACCGATCAGGGACGTACTTTCAGCGCCTTTTGGGCTTTCCTGATGAATCAGCAGCGGCAGGACGAACTCGATGAGTGGACCCGGCAGTTGTTTACCCTGCCGGAGCTGGCGCAGCTGCGCCGCCGCTCGGCGATTCCCCGGCTGAAGATGTCGCTGGTCACGGCCGGTGATCGCGTCAATAAGACCACCGACCGCCTGGTGGAGCAACTGCGCCGCTTCCTGCAATCGCGGGCCGCCCTGGAAAACAAACGCGTCGCGCAGGTCATCACCGAGATTGAGCAACTGGCGATCCGGGTGAAAGAAGAACCACCCAACGACAAGCGCTTTTTTGCCATCGAGCACCAACCGGATGTCCATCTGGTCATGGACCGGGGGCCCTACGAGCCGCCCCAGGCGCCCCGCCTGATAACCAGAGGAATACAGACCGGTCGGGGCCAAATGGTGCCGACCCATACCCTGTACGAGCAGTTGTATATCGACCCTGCCGAACTGCGGGGTCGCATTAAGACCCTCCTGCGGGGTCGCGATCAGATCAGCTTGCAGGAAGTGGTGGAGGCCATCCCCATCGAGAAGGGCCTCAGCGAACTGGTGGCCTACTTCAGCATCGCCACCGATTGGGAGGGCAAGCACAAGGCCGTTATTAGGCGGGAGCGCCGCCAACGACTGTTCTACACCCAAGCCGAAGAAACCTATTTCATTGAACTACCCGAAACCATTTTCATGGCATGACGAACGAGGCCTACACACCGGACTTTGGAGCCGCCGCCGTCCATCTGCTGCGGGGGGTGCTATACCGGGATAAGGAAGCGGCCTGGGCGGCGCTGATTCGCTACCGGGGTCGGCTGGAGGAATACTTCGCCGTGCTGGGCTTACAATTGCTGGTCGACGAAGCGGAGGGCTTTGCCTACTTGCGGCAGTACCAGGAAGAAGAAGCCGCCGCAGCCGGCTTGCCGGATGATTTTCCAACGCTGATGAGCCGTCGCCGGCTGTCTTATTCGCTGACCTTATTGCTGGTGCTTTTGCGCAAGCGCCTGCTGGACTTTGAAATGGCCGGCGACGATACCCGGCTGGTCCTCTCCCAACGCGATATGGTCGAGATGATGCGCATCTACGAGGACAGCCTGCAGACCAACGAGCGCAGACGCGAGGATCTGATCTTGAAATATATCAAGCGCCTGGTGGATTATGGCTTTTTGCAGCCCATGAAGGCCGAGCCGAACCGCTATGAGGTGAACCGGATCATTAAGGCCTACCTGCCGGTTGATGAATTAAAAAAGGTGGCCGATAAGCTGCGGGCTTACGCCGAAAGTAAAGGAAAATGACGTCAAACGCAACGATACCACTACCGCCGGGCTTTCGTTTTACCCGGCTCGAAGTACTTAACTGGGGTACGTTCAACCGGGAAATATGGCATATTGAGCCTCGAGGTAAAAACGCTCTGCTGACCGGCGATATCGGCTCCGGTAAATCGACGCTGGTGGATGCCCTCACCACTTTGCTGGTGCCGCCCCGCAAGATCACCTTCAATAAAGCGGCCGGAGCGGAAAGCCGCGAGCGCAGCCTGCGCAGCTACGTCAAGGGAGCGTACAAAAACGAAAAGGTAGGGCATTCGGGTAAAGCCCGCGATGTGTATCTGCGGCCCAACCACGATCACTACACCGTGCTCCTGGCCACCTTCCATAATGATAAACTCAATGAAACCATCAGCCTGGCGCAGGTGCTGTGGATGCAAAACGATCAGGTGCGTAAGTATTACGTGCTGGCGCAAAAAGAGCTGCATATTCAGGGCGATTTTTCGGATTTCGGCAGCAACATCAACAACCTGAAGAAACGCCTGCGCCATACCGATCGGGTAGAGGTCTTCGACAGCTTTACCGACTACAGCAATCGCTTTCGGCAGAACTTCGGGATCAAACAGCCGGAGGCCCTGGAGCTCTTCTATCAGACCATCTCCATGAAATCGGTGGGCAACCTGACCGACTTCGTGCGGGAACGCATGCTGGGTCAGACCAATATTCAAGAGAATATCGATGAGTTGGTGCGTCGATATCAGGAGCTGACCGAAGCGCACCGGGCCGTGCAGATCGCCCGCGAACAGTACGAGCTACTCCAACCTCTGGTAGATGATGCCACGCGGCGTGAAACCATCATAAAAAAGATTCAGGAGCTGGAAGCCCTGTTGGAGGAGATACCACGCTATTTTGCGCAGTGTCGTTTAGGCGCCTTACGGCAAAAGCTGACGCAGCAGTACCACCAATGGCAAATGAATGAAGCCCGCCGGCAACAGCTTTCCCGGGAGCTGGAAGAAAAAAGGCGGGACCTGAGTGAGCAGCGCACCCTGCTGGCCGGCCTCGATGTCAGTCAGCGTCTGGAGAGCCTGCGCCTGCAAATCGAGCAGCTCCGCAAGGAGAAAGAGCGTCGGCAAAAGACGGCCGGCCGCTACGCACAAATCGTCAAGGATCTCAACGAGCACCATGCTCGCCAGTGGCTCTCGCCCCAGTCGCTGATTGATTTTATGGCGCAGCGCAGTGAACTACAAGCCGTTCTGGCTGAAACCGAAAATAGCCTGCGGGAACTGAACCGGGCGATGCCCGATATCCATGTGCGCAGCCGCCAACTAACCGATCAGCTCGATAGCCTGCGGCGCGAACTGGACTCTCTGCGCCAGCGGCCCACGCAGATCCCCGAGCGTAATCTGGAGCTGCGGCAGCGGCTGTTGCAAGAGCTGAACCTGAATGCCGAGGTACTGCCCTTCGTCGGGGAGCTGCTGCGCGTGCGGGAAGCCGCCGCCGATTGGGAAGGGGCGATTGAGCGGTTGCTGCATGGTTTCGGCCTCAGCCTGCTGGTGCCCGACGAGCATTACCCGGCCGTCAGCCGGCTGGTCGATCGCCTCCGTCTCAAAGGAAAGCTGGTATACTTGCGTACCCTGCCGCACAACAAACGGACTCCGGGGGAGCCGGATGAGCGCTCGCTGGTACACAAGGTAGCCATCAAGGGCGATACGGTCTTTTACACCTGGCTGGAAGCCGAGCTGGCCTCGCGCTATAACTATATCTGCTGTGAGACGCTGGACGATTTTCACCGGCGCCCCCGCGCCCTGACCAAAGCCGGACAGATCAAGAGCAGCCGTGTCCGCCATACCAAGGATGACCGCTACGATGTCGGCGATCGTCGTCGCTATATCCTCGGCTGGACCAACGAGGCGAAGATCGCCGCCCTGGAGAAAGAACAAGAAAAATACCGCCTGGAGCTGACCAAAGTAGAGGAGGAAGAGCGACAGATGCAAGAGCTGCAGCGTCAGCTGGATCGTCAGCGCCAACTACTGCTGGACCTGCAACGCTTCGAAGACTTCACGGAATTGGATTTTGCGCAAAGCGTACAGCGCCTCAGCCAATTGCAGCGCGAACAACGCACCCTGGAAGAGGAGTCTGGCGAGCTCAACGATATTCAGAAGCGCATCCGCGCCTTGGAAGCCGACATTGACAAACGCAGCCAAGAGAACGGGCTGGCCTCGGAAGAGCGGGGCGCCATCCGCAACGAACTGCTGCGCACCACCCAACAGATGTACGAGCTGCTGGAATTGCTGGAAGCCGGCCTGCCCACTACGGCCCTGGACGAAAAGGGACTGCCTGTTGATATGGCGCGGCATTATCAGGCTTTTCACCAGATTGCGGTGCCGGATGCGCCACCTTCCTCTTCTCTGGAAAAGCGTATGGAACGACTGGAAATCCGTCTGGATGTGGACGATAGAAAGCTGTCGCAGCACCAGCAAACGTTAATTCAGTCGATCAACGGGCAGCGCGGGAGTATTGCCCGGCGCAGAGAAGATCTCTCGGCAGTAGAGCGCCGCATCGTCCAAAAGATGGCCAACTTCCGGAACCGCTACCCTGAGGAAGCACGGGAGATCGATGCCGATATTCAGGCTATTCCTGCCTTTGTCGATCTGTACGAGCGCCTGGTGGGCGATGATATTCCCCGGCACGAGGAGCGCTTTCGCGAGCTGCTCAAGCAAGGGGCTATTCGTGGTATCCTCAGCTTTAAGACCAAACTGGAGGATTATGAACGGGAGATTGAGGAGAAAATCGATAGCATCAATCAACACCTGCGGGAGATCAATTACAACGAAGGCACCTACATCCGGATTATCAGCGAGGCGGTACGTACCGACGATATCACGGGCTTCAAGCAGGACTTGCGTGCCTGCCTGGACAATATCTATGGCGACTCGGAAGACATCTACACCGAGGAGAAGTTCTTTCAGGTCAAAAAACTGCTGGACCGCTTTTCCGGCGAAACTGAAGCCGATAGCCGCTGGACCGCGCGCGTGACGGACGTGCGGCAATGGTATACCTTTGGTGCGGATGAGCGCTACCGGGAAACCGATGAATCCAAGGAATACTACAGCGACTCGTCGGGCAAATCGGGCGGTCAAAAAGAGAAGCTGGCCTATACCATCCTGGCCTCGGCTATTGCCTTTCAGTTTGGCCTGGAGTGGGGCCGGGTGCAAGACCGCTCTTTTCGTTTTGTGGTGATCGACGAGGCGTTCGGCCGCGGTAGCGATGACAGTACCCGCTACGGACTGGAGCTCTTCGGACGGCTGGACTTGCAGTTGCTCATTGTGACGCCCCTGCAGAAGATCAATGTGATCGAAAACTACATCGAGGCCGTGCATTATGTATCGAATCCTTCCGGGCAACAGTCAATGGTGCGCAACATCAGCAAGAAACGCTACCTGCAGGAAAAGGAGCAGTTTTTAGCGAAAGCTAAATCCGCCAACCTATGATCAGCCCTGCGGAGATACGCCAAAAAGCGGAGCGCTGGTGGCCGGCCGTGCTAAAGAGCGCACAGACCGGAGAGGCTTACTTTCCCAAAGAGCTATCCCGTATTGGCAAGGTGAAGCCCGCTGACCGGCTGCGGGCTTTTGAGCGTATCCGCCGGGAACAGGACATTCTTTTGGCGCAAAGCAAATCCCGCCTCGGATACGGCTATACCCTGCACTGGGTCGAGCTGCAATCACGCAGTGTAGGGCGCAATCGCTTTATCGACCGCATCAGCTTCGAAAGCCTGGAGGATTACCTGCGGTTCTTGGGACGTATAGAGAGCTGGCAGCACTACCGCGAAGACTGGCAGCGGATTGTGGCTGCCCTGCCCGAGCTGAGCGATTGGTGCCGGGAAAAGCCCCGGGAGATTGTACGCTACCACGAGCAGTGGCCCAATTTACTCAAGGTGCTGCAATACTTTAAGGAAGGCTATGCGCCGGATCGCCATTACATCCGGGAGTTACCGGTTGCCGTTCCCACCAAGTTTATAGAGTCCCACAAGACCATCCTGCTGCCGCTATTAGACCGGGTGCTGCCGCCGGAGTTGATCCGGGAGGCGTTTCAGGGGGGGCGGCAATTTGAGCAGCGCTACGGGCTGCGCTACGATGAGCCGCTGGTACGCCTGCGTCTGTTGGATGCTGATCTGGCCAGGCAATATTTCTCCGGCCTGCAGGACTGGAGTATTCCCCTGCGTGATTTTGAGGGCTTATCGCTTCCGCTAAAAAGAGCGATCGTTCTGGAAAATAAGACGAGCTACAACAACCTGTTGGCTTTCCTGACGCTGCCCCAATTGCGGGCTACTGCCGGTATTTGGGGCAGTGGCTTTCGGGTAGGCTTGCTCAAGAAAGCCCACTGGCTGCACGAGCTGGATCTGTACTACTGGGGCGATATCGACGCCCACGGCTTGCAGATTCTCGCGCAGCTGAGGAGTTACTTCCCGGGTGTTCGCCCCTTGCTAATGGACCGCACGACCCTCGATGCGTTCCCCGAATACCAGGTGGAGGCCCCGGAGAGCCCGGTCGCCGACCTGCCGCAGCTCACCCCCGCCGAGCAAGACTTGTACTACTATCTGAATACCCATCGGCTGCGCCTGGAGCAGGAGCGCATTCCGCTGGCATACGTGCGGGCAGCCCTGGAGGGGATAAAGTAGGGATTCTGGAAAGAGGAGACGTGTCCAATCATCAAATGCGGACTTTACGGACGAATTACTATATCCGCAGCGAAGGCCAGTGCTGAATGCCTTTCGAAACCCGGGATGTTCAATAGGTGCTGGGAACGCGCTGCAACACCATAGCTAAATTGATCTTTTTGGGTCCGCCAAGAAAGGCCCTCATCTCCCTCCCCACCTTTCCTTCGCCCGGTCCACCACATAATACACCACCGGCACCAGGTAAACGGTCAGGATCAGCGAGGAGAGCAGGCCGCCGATGATGACCCAGGCCAGGCCGTTCTTCCATTCGCTGGCCGTACCTTTCGCCAGGGCGATGGGCAGCATGCCGATGGCCATGGACAAGGTAGTCATCAGGATGGGCCGCATCCGTTCTTTCCCGGCGATGACGAGCGCTTCTTTAAAGTGCTTGCCCTGAGCCTTGAGTTGGTTGGTGAAATCGACGATCAGGATGGAGTTTTTGGTGACCAGCCCCATCAGCATGATCAGGCCCAGGAGCGCAAACAAGCTCAGGTTGCTCATTGATAGATTCAAGGCCAGAAACGCTCCGATCGCCGCTACCGGTATGGCGAACAGGGCCACGAAGGGATAGATGTAACTGTCGTACAGGGCCACCAGGATGAGGTAGATCAGCAAAAACGAAATCGCCAGGACGGAGCCCAGGGCTCCAAAACTGTCGTTCTGCCGCTTGATATCGCTGCCCCAGGTGAGTTCCATTCCCTCCGGTAACGGATTCTCTTTCAAGTACGCTACGACGTCGTCCGCGACCGTTCCCGAGGGCCGGCCCAGGGCGTCGGCGGTGAGCGTAACGGCGGGTTGCCGGTCTTTGCGCTCCAGGAGCGAGGGCGAGCGGTCCCGAACCACTTCCGCGAATTGCGACACCTGCACCGGGAAGCCCATAGGATTGAGAATGTTCAGGCGGTTCACGCTTTGATAATCCCGGCGATCGAACTCTTCCAGCCATATCCTTACCGGATATTCGGTGTCGCCTTCGGTGAGCGTGGCGTCGTCATTGCCGGTGAAGGCGATGCGCAGGTTTTGCGCGGCATAGGCGGTGTTGAGGCCCAGGCGCTGCATTTTGTCTTTGTCGGGGGCGACCTTGAATTCAGGGCTTCCTTCTTCAACGGAAAGCTGAACGTTATCCGCTCCGGGAATATGCTGCACGACTTCCCGCAGCTTTTTACCCGTTTCCATGACCTGGTTCAGGTTGTTTCCGCTCAAGGTCAATTCAATCGGCGCCGTACGCGGTACGAGGCCCAGGGCCGCCATGGAAAACCGGATATCAGGATATTGCGCCTGCAGATCCCGGCGCAGGCGCAGCATGAAGTCTTCGGTCCGCAGGTCCTCGAGTTCTTTTTTCGGCTTTAGCTGAATGGTGTACTCCGTTTTATAGGCCGCGCCCACGCCCAGGCTGCCGATCCCCGTGCCGGGGCCGCCCACGTTGCTGAACAGGGATTGGACTTCCGGCAAGGACAAGATGTGGTTTTCTATTTCTAAAGAAACCGCATCGTTTCGGTGGAGCGGCGTGCTTTTATCAAACTCCAGCGCAAAACGGAACTTGCCCTGGTCACCCGTCGCGATCAGCTCCTTGCCGATGATCCCCTGCCGCATGACGCCCAGCGTCATGGCGAAAAGTAAGATTACGATACCCGTGAAGATCAATTTGTGACTTAACACCCAACGCAATTGCCCGCCGTACCATTCGATAAAGCGGTCCAGTTGCTTTTCAAACCAGATCAGAAAGCGGTTGAAGATGTTCGTGGGCCGCAAATCCGCCTTTTTCCCGATACGGGAAGCCAGCCAGGGCGTCAGCGTAAAACCGACCAGCAAACTCGTCATGGTGGAAGTAACGACGACTACGGAAAACTGCTTCAGCATATCCGCCACAAACACCTGCAAGAACAGGATCGGTAAAAAGACGACCACGTCCACCAAGGTGATGGACAAGGCGGAGAAACCGATTTCCATCCTGCCTTCCAGGGAGGCTTTGCGTTTTTCCTTACCCATGTCCAAATGCCGCTGTATGTTTTCCAGCACCACCACCGCGTCGTCCACGAGGATGCCGATAATCAAAGACATGGCCAGCAGGGTCATCAGGTTCAGGGTATAGTCGAGCAACCACATCACGGCGAAAGCGGTAATCAGCGAGGTCGGGATGGCGACCAGCACGATGAGCGCGTTCCGAAAACTGTGCAGGAACAGGAGCATCACCAGAGAAACCAGGATGACCGCCAAAAGCAAATCTTCCAGAACGGCATTTACCGCGGCAATGGTGTTGTCGGTGCTGTCGTCGGTAATGACGAACCGGACTTCGTTGCGGGCGTTTTCCTTTTCGATCTCTTCCAGCGTAGCGCGCACGGCTTTGGAAACGTCTACGGCATTGGCGTCGCCTTGTTTTTTGAGCAGCAGCCCTATGCCGTTCTTGCCGTTGTAACGGCTGACGGAGGTGATCTCGCGGACGCCGTCCGTCACTTCGGCCACATCCTTCACGTATACCGGGCTGTTGGGCGCCGGCAGGGCGATCTGCACATTCCGGATATCCTCCAGGGTTGTGAATTTTCCGGCTAATCGAACCGAATTGCTTGCCGTTTCGGTTTCTACCTTTCCGGCAGGCAGATCCAGGCCCGAGCGGTTGATCGCCTCCACTAACTGCGCCGGCGAAACGCGGTAAAGTTTCAGCTTTTCCTGATCGGCCCTTACCTGAATTTCCCGTTCTTCACCTCCCAGCAGCGTGATCTCCGCTACGCCTTTCAGTTGCTGGATCTGCGGCAGGTAGTCGTCTTTCATCTTCTGGTAAAAGACCGTCCCCGGTAAATTGCTCGTGGCGCTGATCGACATGATCGGCAGGTCGTTGGGCGAAACTTTGCTCATCACCGGGCTTAAAATGTCGGCGGGCAGGTCTTTCCTGATATTATCGATGTAGTGTTGCGCGTCCTGCATGGCTTTGTCCAGGTCGGTGCCGTAATCCAGGTTGGCGATAATGATCGAAGCGTTGGGCAGCGACTTGGTCACCAGGTAATCCACCCCTTCCAGATTAGACAGGGCGTCTTCGATCTTCCGGGAAACGGATGTTTCCACCTCCGCAGGCTCCGCCCCGGGATAGCCCGTTCTGATCACTACTACCGGCTGGTTGAAATCCGGCATGAGTTCATAACTCAGGTTCTTAAACCCGATAATGCCCAACAGTGCGAAAACGCTGAACAGGACAATAATGAGCGAGGGGCGGTTGATGGATATCTTAGTAATATTCATGTTCTTAGTTTTGGGCGGTAACGGTTACCTTTCCAAACATACCGGCCTTTAGGGCGTAGTTCTGGAAATTCCGAACCGTGAATTGTACGGGAAAATTATTACCGGGATCGGCCTTGCTGCCGATCATCGAGACTTTGCCCGGCAGCGGACGGCCGGGGAAGGCGTCGGCAATAACGGTATAATTCCGGTCGGGCTGGAAGTGTTTCAGATCGCTTTCGGATACGTGAATGGTGAATTTCAAGTGGGCAATATCCATGAGGTGCAGCAGCGGGACGCCCGGCGCGGCAAAACCGCCTTCATCGTTCAGTTTCGCGACGATCACTCCACCGAACGGGGCCGTGACGGCCGTCTTATTAATTTGCTCCTGGACTGTCGCCCGTTGAACCCGGGCGGATCTCAGGCCCAGTTCGGCTTTTTCCAATTGCACGCCCTGCACCGCGTCGGCTTTCGCCAAAACGGAATAGCGGTTTACATCCGCCTCCAGGCCTTCGACCTGGACGTCCGCCGACTGCAATTGCAGCTGCAGCAAAGCGTCGTCCAGCTGTACCAAAACTTGCCCTTTCGACACGATGCTGCCGGCATCTACCCAGACGCGGTTGATCTTTCCTTGTACTTCGGCGCTGATCCGGGTTTCCCGGTTCGGTTCGAAGGCGCCCGTGAATGTCAGCTCGCCGGGCCCGTTTTCAGGCAACTGATCCGCGATGGAGTCACTTTCGGAAAAAACGGCCTCCGACGGATTATAATGATAAACCCTTTCTTCCGCAATTTGCTTGTTGGTTTTTAGCTTGAGGGCCATTCCCGCGAAGACTGCAATTAAAAAAAGGGCCGGGATAAGATAGGAGAGTATTCGTTTCATAATTTATTGCTTGATTGAGCCGGAGGCTTTTTTGAGTTCCAGATCGGCTTTGAGGTATTCTATAATAGCGTTCAGATACTGTTGCTGTGCTTGCCGCAAGTCGTTATCGGCCAGGAGGACATCCGCTAGAGTGGCCGTACCCTGTTCTTGTTGAAGAACGGTTTGGCGGTAAACCGTTTCGGCGAGTTCAATTTGTTGCGATGAGGTTTGAATGGCGCGTTCAGCCGTACTCCGTTTCAGAACGGCGTTGGCGATCAGCAGGTCGTTTTGCGCCTGTATTTGATCGGACTGGATCACATTATTGCGCAATTCCATTCTTTTTTGTTCGATTTGCAGACGGGTCGTTCCGTCCCAAACCGTAAAGGCGGCCCGGACGCCAATGAACCCCACCGGAAAAAATTTGAGAAAAGGTTCGGGTTGTTGACCATAGCCGAAACCGGTCAATCCGTAATTGGCCAGCAGGGAAACCGAAGGCAGTCTGGATTTTTCCAAGGTGTTCAGTTCATTGGTCAGCAGACGGTTCCTGGTTTGTGCAATACGCAAATCCAATGACGGAAAGGCTGGATACTTTACCGCCTCCCGCCGCGCTATTTCGGTTTGAACGCTCAGCGCCCTATCCAAAGACAGGCCCATCAAAAACTTTAAGCTGTTCAACACTTGTTCCAATTTGCTCTCCGCCTGTTCTTTTTGAGCGGAAAGCTGTTCGCCCTGCAACTGTATTTTGCCTACGTCGGTTCCTTTGGCAAGCCCCTGTTCCTTCAGCAATTCCATATTGACGAGCAACCTGTTCACATTGGCCTGATTACTGTCAATGAAGGCCAATTGGCGGTGCAGGATCTGGGCGTTGTAGTACAGGTTCGTCACCTCGAAAATGACCTGCTCCTCGCTTTTCCGGTACTGCAGATCGCTCAGTTCGCCGGCTATTTCGGCGGCCTGTATGCCTCCTTTGATTTGAGGATGATACAGGGGCATGGCCAACTGAACGTTCACCCCGATATTGTGAGGCACGCCGAATTGAGCGTCCTTGTACCTGCCCTCCGGACCGTTGAAGACCTCCAGGGGCAGCAGTTGGGTGGGCAAATGGGTGAAATACCGGTAGTCGGCGTCCGCCGTCACCCTGGGCAAAAGATTGGCCCTGGCCTCCCGGTGTTTCAACCTGCTGAGCGCCTGGTCGTTCCGCCCGGCCTGCAGGGTCCGGTTGAAAACGAGCGCTGTATCCACGCATTGTTCCAGAGTCAGCGTTTGCGCGCGGCCATGGCTATGCGGGTAAAAAGCGAGCAAAAGTACGATCAGGACAATTTGTATGTGAATATTCACTAACTTCATTATTCAAAAAATTTACTTGATGAGCAATAGCTGGCTGTCCTGCACGCCCCTGACCCAGTGTTTAACCATGGGAGGTATCCGAAGGTAGTCGCCGTTGAGAAGGGTTTGTCTGAGGCCGTTTTCATCCTCGTAGACTACTTCACCCGCTACGCACACCAGTAAAGCCTCTACTTTAGTGACATGTTCTTCGAGCAGCCCGTCCTTGTTGATCTGCAAGGCGGCTACCGTGTTTTCCGTGCTTTTGAAAAGCGGCTTTGGTGAAACCGACTGTGCGGCGTCATGTAAGGCGCTGATGTTGTTATCGGCTCTGCTGTTCAAGTGGCCGAGATTGGCGTTTGCTGTTTGTTTCTGCGCGGCGCATCCGGCCAGGAAGAACGGTAGAACAGCGAAAAATAGCATCTTTTTCATAGGTCAGATCTGTTTTTGATTAAAGTAATGACGGACTGCAGCAAATTCCGCCCCAGCCTTTCGATGTCGAATTGAAAATCGGCGACGCGCCATTTGAACATTTGCAGCCGGAAAGACCCCATGATGATGTGGATGAGCTCTTCGGCGGTAACGGCGTTGGTGAACAGGCCTTGCTGTTGCCCTTGCGTGATCACGGGCCGGAGGTGTTTCATTTTCACCTCCATGATCTTGAGGATAGCGGCATTGATCTTCGGGCTCTCCTCCATCAGCCCGTCCGAAAAAACAGCGACCACGAAATGCGGGTTTTTTGCAAAAAAACGGAACTGATTAACGAATATGGCCTCCAGCGTTGCCAAAGGGTTTTTATTGCCGGCGGCTACCTGTCGTAATCTTTCGTCCATGTTTCCGGCCAGATAGGCCAACATCGCGACGATGATATCCTCCTTGCTGCTGAAATGCCGGTAAACGGCGCTTTCGGAAAACTTCATTTCCCGCGCCAGGTTTTTTATGGTCAGTCCGCTCACGCCCGAGGCGGATAGAATCCGGCCCGCCGCTTCGATGATTTCGAACTGCCGGTCAGAGATGGCCGTTGTTGTCATATTCTATAATGCTTTACAGGTTTTGGACTTTTATTTGTAAGAAAGAAACACCCAACCAGATCACGGAAGCCGTCATGGCGATCGCCCCAATAAGTACGAATATGGGCGGCAGGCCCAGATAAACCTCAGCTAAGATCCCGAGGGGCATCAAAAGTCCCGCCAGCGCCAAAACGGAAATGGTCTTGACACGGGAAAGCTCCGCCCGGAAACGAAGCAGCAGATACCCGATCAGGATGTTCAGGAAGGCGAACAGGTTGCCGTGGACGTGCGCCAGGCGGGCCTCGAAGTGCTTGCCGAAGGAATAGCTATCTACCCAAGCCTCTTTACCGGGGGCGAAATCCCGCAGGTAGATCAGCAGGAAGCCGTAGGCCATGAACAAACCCATGGTGAGGAAACCGATGGCGATGTTGTTTTTACCGGTCATTATTAAAATTTTAGTTTGTGAGTATTCACTAACCTAAAACGTGTGTGATGGGAAATTGTTGTGCGGATCTTAAATTGGTTGAAGATTTTTTCTTGCGCTATGTGTTGCGATGCAGACTGAAAGCATTCCGGTGGTAATAATCCTTATGATAACAAGCACTTGTTTTGCCTGCAATGAAGCAGAGCGGACAGCTTGGGGCGATTGGACCGAAGGATAGCCCCGGAGAACAGGGTTTGGAGCATGGCCCATGCAATGTGTACTGACATCGGCATGTGGCCGGGCAGCCTTTTCCCGCTGATAAAGGGAGAGGCGATTGCCGGCGGCTCTGTTGCAGGCGCAAAAAACAAATACAGCCGGCTGATCCATTTGCTTACAGGCTGCTTCAAAACATGGATCAGAGCCCTAAAACTCCTTATCCCCAAACTCGCTCTTCAACAACTTCATCTTCTTCGAGGGTTGGTTCAATTGATAGCTGGCCCCCAGCATCAGGATATCCACTTCGTAGATGTAGTTGGTGGTGGTGAAAAAGTTGTTGCGTACTGTGGTAATACGCTGTTCATTGGATTCTAGTACAAAGCACTAGCATTCCCATATCTATATTCAGCCACTGAAAAGTGAGGGCCAGTTTTTTATCCGGAAAAGTTTTTCGCAAACTTAGGCAAGGGTTGTAAAAGCGGGAGTCCCTGCCCTGGGCCGTAATTCTTTCTGACAAATAGTTGAGCGCCAGCTGCGCCGTCATGGTGGGCAGCAGGTTAAGCGACGCGCGATAAATAACTGTCAGATTTCCTAGGAGTGCTTTTGGCTTTACCCTGCGTTGAAGAACCGCCTCCCTTAGCTATGGCTAAGGTCGGGAACCTTCGCCTTGGTTAAAACCAAAATCGCTAACCTATTAAACCCGACACTTATTAATCGCGCGTCGCTAAAGGTCGTGTTGGCATTGATGGAATAGATCGTACTGGCCGTATTGATCTCCTCTTCAAATAAACTGCCAAGGGATTGCAATTTCAAGCTTTACGAGTCTCACTAGGATTTTCATCAAAAGTTCCCATCTGAACGGCGATATGAGAAAAAGGTGCATTTTTATTTTGTTTGACCAGGTTTTAGCCCTATTTTTATCGGAGAGGGGGGGGGGATTGGGAATAAGCTCCTGTAAGACGGTGGCTTTCACATGCCATTTATTTTTCAATTTCCTTATTCCACTGCTCCCGTTTAATTACTCTGCCAATTAACGATCTCCCGGCTTAAGACATATAGTCTACCAAGCCAAAAATTTGTGAATTCTGACATGGTATTTTTAGCTTCGCTGATCGTCGCTTCGCTCCTCGGAGTTCCGCCTCGCCGCGTTGATCCCGCTCAAGAGCGGGACGCCGTAACTCCGGTTATGTCTACGTTTTTCGCCTGGCGAGCCGAAGAAATAGCGGCGTCATATTTTCACAAATCCTGACTTGGAAGACCATCATTTTTTCATTAACTACAACTATATTCATCATGAAAAGCATCATGAAGCCAGGTATCGTATTGATACTCTTCTTGTTTACAGTTAACTCTTGTTCCTATTATGAGCAAGAACAACTAGAGTTGCGAAGTGATCCTTTGGTAGAAGAAGGAAGTCAACTCAATTTATCAGAACCTTCCCTAATTGACAATCGATATATCGTAGTGTACCGGGAGGGTAGGGCTCAGGCAGGTGTCAATTTTCCAGGCATGGGATATAATGAGGCGCAAACCAGAATGCGAGGTATCGCTTCACAAATGCTTAAAGGAAAAAATATCGATGTTGGAAAACTGGAACGTGTATATAGTCACGTATTTCAAGGATTTTCGGCTGAGCTGACAGAGGCTGAGGTGAGGAGGCTCGAAAGTGATCCGATTATCGCCTACGTGGAACAGGACGCTGTAGTGACTGCAATTAATACCACTCAGGGTAATGCTACCTGGGGACTCGATCGTTCTGATCAAACAGCCCTTCCTCTAGATGGGAACTATTCCTACGGGGCTTCTGGGACTGGAGTAACCGCTTACATCATCGATACGGGTATTCGAACCACGCATCAGGATTTTGGCGGCAGAGCACAACAAGGTTACGATGCTTTTGGTGGAGATAGTGAGGACTGTAACGGCCACGGCACGCACGTCGCCGGTACCGTTGGCGGTACCACATACGGAATTGCCAAAAATGTGACCCTTGTTGCCGTAAGAGTCTTGGATTGCGATGGCTCAGGAACGACGAGCGGTGTAGTTGCAGGGATGGACTGGGTAGCCGCGAATGCTGTAAGTCCCGCTGTGGCCAATATGTCGCTGGGCGGCGGTTCCAGCACATCAATCGACGACGCTGTTGACCGTATGTATAATGCAGATGTTTCCGTAGTTGTGGCTGCAGGAAACGGCGACTTTTTGGGCCGGCAGCAAGATGCCTGTAATTATTCTCCTGCCGGTGCAGCGAATGCCTATACCGTTGGTGCTACTGATAATACGGATACAAAAACCTCGTGGTCTAACTACGGGGATTGTGTAGACATTTTTGCTCCCGGAGCAAGTATCACTTCAGCATGGTATACAGGTGATGCCTCAACCAATACGATCAGTGGCACCAGTATGGCCTCGCCGCATGTAGCTGGAGCGGCTGCATTGTTCCTGGAAAGTAATACAACGGCTACTTCTGCTGATGTATACAACTGGTTGACAACAAACAGTACAAAAAATATCGTTTCAAATTCAAGTACCACCAATAACCACCTGCTTTACACCCTAGGTGATGGAGGAGGAGATGGAGGAACCACAGACAATACCGCCCCCTCGCAAGTTACGGGATTAACAGCTACCGCGGCCGGTACTTCTCAAATCGACCTGACCTGGGATGCCGCCTCTGACGATGTTGGCGTTGCTCAATACAATATCTATAGAGATGGTAGCGTGGTGGCCACCAGCACTACCACTTCTTACAGTGACAGCGGCCTTTCTTCAGGGACTTCTTACACTTACGAAGTAAGTGCTGAAGATGCAGCCGGAAACGAAGGCGCGCAGTCAGCCCCGGCTTCTGCTACAACCGATGCAGATGATGGTGGCGGCTCAAGTATCACTTTAAGTGCTAACGGCTATAAGGTCAAAGGCCGTCATAACATAGATCTATCATGGTCCGGAGCAACTTCAACCAATGTGGATATATACAGAGACGGCGTATTAATCGCTACCACTGCAAATGATGGTGCTTATACTGACAGTACTAATAATAGAGGTGGTGGAAGTTATACGTATTCTGTTTGTGAAGCAGGTACTTCAACCTGTTCAGATAGTGTAACCGTTAACTTTTAACAAGGACCAAATAATCTGTTAATTAAGTTTGTTTAGAAGAAAACCCTGTAACTCCCGAGGTTACAGGGTTTTTTTACTGGATTGGCAGCATTCTTCCGCTAAGCTCAGTAAATCCGGCCAAAGCACCGTACAACCGGGGATTTTCAAAACTCCCAAAGATTTCATATAGCCGTATCCGGGAAACCCCCGGTACAGAAATGGCATCTTTATCTTTGAATCTTACCATCATCTGTTACAGGACCAGGAGTATGCCCACCCGGAAGGAAACCCCTCCACTTTTTTGATCTATCGCAAATACCGCCGCGGAGCCCGTCGCAGATAAGCTTCGGAAAAGACATTTTCCGGTATTCCCAGGTCGTACTCTACGTTGCGCAGGGTGACAAGGGTAGAACTGCTTCACCGTATTTTCTCTCTGAAATTGCTATGCCACCACATCCTGGACACTTTCCCCGATTCGTCGACCTCAAAGCGGATAGTTTCCCGTAGTTCCTCCTCCTCATCGACCCGCTGAAAGATGTGACCTTCCTTGTGTTTTAGTTTGACCATCCCTTTCAGGGGGTCTTTGGATGGCAGCCCCAGCAGAACGAGCTCATCTTTCCACATAAAGACCGCCGTTTCACCGCCCCAGGGTCCGGCGTCGTAGATGCCGCAGTACTTTTCCCACTCCGGGTGCTTCTCTTTCTGATCTTTCTCTTCCTCCGATTCCATTGCTTTTTTGGCCTGCTCGATGGCCGGGGCGATAATTTCGAACATCTTCTGAGTGTGAAAATTCGGATCTACCCCCATCGCATTCGATAGGAAGATGGTGCTTATTTTCTTTTCGGGCTGAATAGCCAAATGAGTCCGGTAGCCGGGGCAGGAGCCGCCGTGGCCGACAAAGCGCTTGTCTTCTCCCTTCCAGACCGCGAATCCCAATCCCCAGGCCACGCTCCAGTCCGGTTCCAGCCAATGGACGCGGTACATTTCCCGCAAGGTATTAGGCTTTAATACTTCCTCCTCGCCGTCGAGCAGCCGGAATTGCCAGGAGGCGAACTTAGCCAGGTCCTCTACCGTAGAGGAGAAGCCCGCAGCCGGTGCGAGGCCTCGCGCCTGGAAAAGGGGGACCTTTTCGCGAGTTCCCGTGCGGCGTATGGCGCTATAGCCCGTTGCCAGTTCATCCCCCCACATCATCTCCGGCAATTCGGGCCGCGTATTGCTCAGGTTAAGTGGCTGGAGTATATTTTTCCTTACGTAATCATCGTAAGCGTCTTCCGTGTGCTGGATGATCAGCTCTCCGGCCAGGGTCAGGCCCAGATTGGAGTATTGAAAGGTCGAATAGCTCGGATAGAGCATCTCCTGGTCGCCGATCTCTTCCCGGATTTTATCGCGGGCGGGAAAGTCAAAATCCGGTGCCGACCAATAGGGCTGTCCGGTTTCCCTGGGCAATCCCGCCGAATGGGTGAGGAGCCCCTGAATGGTCGCCGGTGGGCCATCGGGATAGAGCTGCTTGATTTTTAACCAGGGTATATGCTCGGAGATGGGATCATCGAGATCCAGCTTCCCCTGGTCGCGGAGTTGCATAACACCTATGCTTGTAAACAGCTTGGAGATGGAACAGATGCTATAGATCGTCCGGGGCGTCGCCGGCACTTCGTTTTCCCGGTCGGCATATCCGAAGCCCCGGCTCCATATCAGTTCCTGGTCGTAGACGATCCCGGCGGAAATTCCGGGAATTTCTTCATAGGCTTGCTGCGCATCCAGCCAAAGCTTCGCGAACGTGGGAATGTTCGGCGACAGACTGAGCGGATAGAAGGGAAGGGAAAAAAATGATGGCAAAGAGGAACTGCTTCATTGGATGTAAGTTTTAGCCCGGATTATTCATGAGTTAATCTATTACGAAGCCAAACTGCCTACCATTCCTGGGCGTCCTCGTCATTCGGTGCTCACCGTATCTGGGGATACGGCTCCGCGCCTCATTCCTGCGGGAGCCCAGGCCTGGCAACCATTTTGGCTTCTCACTACGACAAACCCATGAATAACCCGGGTTAGGTGAATCCCTGTAAATATAGTTCATCGAATTGGAAAAATTTTCGATTAACACCGGGAAACTGGACCGGTAGTCTAGGTCCCTCAATTCCGCGACTGGCAGAACAGCGATAGGCTGACTTTGGGAAGGGCTTTGATAAAAGTAACCTCTGGAAAGTGTGGGCTTTGCTCAGGGCTGTATGGGTTGACAAATGTGCGGTGGCATTGATTATGACTTAAGGAAAAGGCGCTACGGCGTTTCGCTGCGTTTCTAACAATGTGTTTTCTATTTTTACCCATTCAACATACTGTTATTCAAGTCTTTATCCGTGTATCGCTCTGACTCTCCTGACGATTTTCACGAAAACCATTAATGATAAAAATGTAGAAAGCACAGCAATTGCCATAGCCCCGCCTGTTTTGTTTATTTTGTCTTCGGTAGCCTATATCATCAGCTTTTTCCCGCAGCACGGAGAGCTGTCTGTGGACGACCTGCAGGAAGTGGAAAGGGTGAGAGTGAAAATAGTCAAAAGGAGAAAAATATTGCTACTAGTGCTCTGTCCCAGAAGTTCTTTCGAGGAATTCTGCGGCTATTTTGGAGTTGGGCAAGGCGCGCCGAAGGAGCATAGCCGGGGTTCTGTGACTGAGAAGCAACGAAGCCCAGCTCCAAAAGAGGCCAGAATTACCGACAGTTACTTTTGGGACAGAGCACTAGCCGCAACTACAATTTTTGTCTCCAGCCTGCTCTTATCCTCCTTTGTATTTTGGTACCAACTAAAGTAAAAAATACGCTGTATGAGCCTTGAAGCCAGACAATTCCTCGAAAACCTGCAAAGACAGGACTATGAGCAAAACGATACGCCACACTGGCTGAAAAAAGAAAAAGGGGCCCTGATCAACGAACAGCTTGAAGCGCTGCTCAAGCTGCGCCAAACCATACAGCAAGACATTGCGTCCCCGGAAGAATACGGCGCCTTTTGGCAAATATTGTTTCCAGGTCAGTCAGGAATTGAGAAGGTTCCCGCCCATCAGCTGGAAGCACTTTCGGACGCAAGCTTTGCCCGGAAGCTAGAGCAACTGGCCAGGGCGCCTTTGCCCACCCGGCTCGAGGATCCATTTACGTATTCGGTATTTTCGCTCGTCTATCCTTTTTTAGAGCGCGGATTCCGGCACTTTGGCTACCAGCCCGACGCAATCACGGTAGGCACACGCCCCCACCCGGAAGTAAATGCCCAGGTTTTCCGTATACCGGAAAGTCAGAGCTACCTGATTGCACTGCAGGAAGGTTTAGTGGCTTTTCTCTTCAAGGCAGCAAGGGTCTTCAACAAATTCACCACCCCGCCCCATCAGTTCTTTGATACCTGGAGTATGCGGCCCGAAATAGAGCAAAACCACATACTACCCCCTCAATCCAAAATTAAGCTGGATGCGACGGCCGATTTCATCGACATCCTGCAGGTATTCCTCTTTGGCCGTTCGGATGAGTACGACGACCACCTCTTTGCACCTAAAGACATCAGCATCAGCCTGAATATTAACACCACACTCACCCTTCCGATGTACACCTTCGTATTCGCCCACGAGTACGCCCACGTCTTCCTCAACCATCAGCTCGGAGAGAAAGACTGGCAAAAGGAAACAGAAGCCGACCTCAAAGCCCTGCAGATGGCACTAATCGCTTTCAAGGATAACGAAAAGGCTTTTCCTGTGCTCAATGCAGTAGCCCTTTATTTCGAACTTATCGAAATTTTGGAAATGGCCAAGTCGGTTATGATCACCGGTGAGCCCTACCGAATGAGAAGCGATTCTCACCCATACCCCAAGATCAGGAAGGCTGCACTTTTTAATGCATTGGCAGAGCAGCTCAAAACAGATCCCGTCGACTACAAAATGGCCGCGTTTAGCCAGCAGGTCACCTCACAATTTGCCATTGAGATGTGGCTGAAAATCCATCCCAAACTTCAGGAATGGAAAGCCGCTGGCCTTCAGATGAAAAGTTTCCTTAACCTGCAAAAAATCTCATCCCTCTAATGTCCGCCATCACTACTTACGTCAATACCATAGAACAAGATTACTTCCAAACCCCGGGAGCAATAGCAGGGCTGCTGCATCAAGCAAGTCAGGACCTCCGGGAGCAAGCCCTGCAAGTCATGCGTATTATGGCTTCAGCCGATGATTACGACAACTCGCTTAAGGTCATAGACGAAATTATTTTCTACTCACAGGGGGCGCCAGAAGCGCTACTAGTGCGGGCGCAATACCTTTTGGCCGATGAGCAACCGGAGCCGGCCCGGAAGGACCTGGAACGGGTGCTGAAGCGGGGCAGTGAGGAAGAAAGAGAACGGGCGCGGGGGCTCCTCCGAAGAATCGGAAACGTTTAAACGGCAATTTCGCTTTCGCAAAAGCAATCCCTCGCAGCCGTCCTGTAGTTTATGTCCGAACAGGGGTACGAACTGGTACAGGCAATGTACGATGATGACCTTTCCCCGTTATCCGGAAGTAATTATGCGGCGGCCCTTTCTGAAGGATTAATTGATCCGGAGCAAGTGGCGTTACCCAAAAAGGCGATTTTAATTGATTTTTCAGCCAAGTAGATCAGTTCGGATGGCGGCCTACCCTTGCTGTATAAGCTGGCTCGGAAATCCAAGTTGATCAAGCGCTTCTGTGAGTTGATTCCCGATCGGCGCAATCCGGAATACACAGTTTTGCCGGCAACAAAAATCCCATGGTCAATGAAAATATTTCCCGCATCATTCGATGGTACAAAGGCCGTTGTTCATTTGAAATGCGGAAAATTCGTGCCGATTTCGCCTGGCAACCCCGTTTCCACGACCACATCATCCGCAATGAGGCCGAATATCGGCGCATTGCCCATTATATTATCCATAACCATGAAAAATGGGGTAAGGACAAATTCAATTCAACCCTATGAAACGATACGATAGCTATAAAGACAGCGACATTCCGCAACATAACTCATAGCTTCTGCTTCTGCCCAGCTTTCATTATTTAGTCTGTGCTTTGACGAGTACCTTGCAATTTTAAAAATTCGTGATATTTGATAATTAACCCAGTCGGCAAAAGGAATAATATCTAAATCTTTGTACCTTATTTTTATGCAAAAATAACTTACAGAGCCATCAGATTGCACTGGCGATACACGAAAAAATCAACGGGCCGGGAAATAGAACTATTTTGCCTCCTTTGCCTGTTATCATTTAAATAAAACCGTTATACTTGTAGTATGAGCACAGAACTCAAACACATATTTGAACAGGTGCATAAATTAAGCCGGGCTGAGCAATTACTTTTAATTTCTTCTATTGCTCAATTACTAAGCGAAGAGGAGTCCGGGCAATTACCGGACGATGCCGTTGTGCAATCCGTGAAACCTTTCATCACAAAAGGAGACAAAAGCATTGATCCGACAGGCCTGTTCGGAATATGGGCAAAGAGTCCCAGGAACCTTCAGGAGATTAGACAAAAAGGGTGGGGGCGCAACTGATGACGTTTTGCCCGACTGATCTTCTGAATCCTCAGAAATCTGGCCAATCCAATCTTGGTAATCCTCCAATCCTGTAAATCCTGGTATAATTTCTGAACGATGGTCCTTTGTGATACCAATATTTTCATTCATGCCTTCAACGGTGACCCCAAAACGATCTCCGCTCTCCAAAGTATCGGTTACGATAACATTCTTCTTTCCAGCATTACGGTTATGGAGCTCTACCAGGGCATGGGCAATAAGAAAGAGCTTCAGGAAATGAAGAGAAAAATTAAGTACTACGATGTCATTGAAGTGGATGTGGAAATTTCGAAACTGGCCACTCAACTGATCAACCAATTTAACCTGAGTCATGGCTTATTGATACCGGACGCCATCATTGCGGCCAGTGCCGTTGTGCATCAGATAGAATTGTTTACCTACAACGTCAAAGACTTTCAGTTCATCCCCGATATTAAGCTGTATGAAATTTGAGAGAATGTACGTTTTTTTGAACACTTCTTCTTGCTTGGGTTTACGCAACTTCTCCCCGAAAGTTTCGTACAAAAAACTAGTTTCCCAAAACTTCATATGGTAAATTACAGCCGTAACCGTTTTGCCGAACAATCATGCGAAAGCGAAGCGGTTCCAGATGTTTTAAATTTCTGCAATAGCTTTGTTTTCGCAATTGCAGAAATTTAAAACAGATGAAAATTGGATACGCCAGAGTAAGCACCAAAGAGCAAAATCTATCCCTGCAGATGGATGCGCTCGAAAAGGAAGGCTGCAAGCGGATCTTCCAGGAGAAAATTGGTGGCGCCAAAGCCGACCGGCCTGAGCTCCGGAAAATGATCGGCCAGCTCCGGGAAGGGGATGGGATCGTCACCTGGAAGCTGGATCGCATGGGTAGATCGCTCCGTGACCTGGTCAACCTGGTCAATGAGATCCAGGATAAAGGGACAGGGCTGAAATCGCTGAATGACGCTATCGATACCTCTACCCCTCAAGGGAAGTTGACCTTTCACTTGTTTGCTTCCCTGGCGGAGTTCGAGAGGGACATTATCCGGGAGCGGACAAAAGCTGGCTTGGAGGCGGCACGAGCTCGTGGGCGTAAAGGTGGCCGACCGAAGGGGCTTTCCAAGGCGGCGCAGGATAAGGCGCGGATCGCGGAGAGCCTGTACAAGGAGGGAAAGATGACGGTGGACCAGATTTGTTCGTATTTGGGGATTGCGAAGAGTACGCTGTATAAGTATTTGCGGTATCGGGGGGTGGAGATTGGGGCGTAGATTGGTGCCGCCGAAGTCAGCAAATCATTGAATCTGTTTACTTTAATAGAGAAATTCAATCCATCTCCCCCAGTTAACCCGGATTATTCACCGATACGCAAAAAAATGGGTATAAGTTCTTATATTAGAGTTGATTAGACCTTTGAAAATATAAAAACCTTAGGATTGCGTTCTAAATAAGTGTCCGAATTTGACGATGACATTTTTTTTCCAGGCTAGGCGCGACGAAGGAGCATAGCTGGGGTTCTGTGACTGAGGAGCAACGACGCCTGGGAGAAAAAGATCAAGTCAAAACGGACAGTTATTTGGGACGAGATCCTTATACCCAGGAATGAGTACTAAACATACGGCTTTTTACCACAATAAAAAAGAAGTTCAGTTTGATTTTTCAGCCAAGCAGATCAGTTCGGATGGCGGCCTACCCTTGCTGTATAAGCTGGCCCGGAAATCCAAGTTGATCAAGCGCTTCTGTGAGTTGATTCCCGATCGGCGCAATCCGGATTACATTGTTTACACGATCAGAGAGCTGGTCATGCAGCGTGTACTGCTGCTTGCCTGTGGCTACCAGTTTCAGTGCCAACTTCTTCCGGTTGATGCTTTCCTGTCTGGCCTACGAACTCTTGCGCAGCTTGCGTCAGGTCATTCAACAGACGAACCATACGAAGGCATGGAACTGGTCGATACAATCGACTCGGCTATACCTGCTCAAGGCTGGTGCACAGGTTCATGAGACCGTCCGCAGAATCTATATTCGTTTTTCTCAGGCCTTCTCACAGCAGTACCTGTTTACTGAGGTGATGATGCGTATCGATTACCCACATCTTTAGTCGGGGCTGAACTTCTGCGGTTCTGCGGTTCTTCGGTTCCTCTGTTCTTCGGTTCTGAACCGTTTCGAGCAGTTTTTCCCTTTTTATAGACTTTTATCCTGCTTTTTTAATAAAAAGCGGGAAACTGAGAAAAAGATGAACCCTAGAAGTAGGCCAAAACGGCTTATGGGTAATCAGCACGGTGATGATGCTCTGTTAGCGGTGTGAATCTGAGTTGGACACAAGGCGAGACACTATTTTACTGCTCGGGGCACGTACTCGGCTACGACCAGTGTATCTGAGGAGGACCATTTGCTGCTTTTTCACCCGAATATGAGCGAAAAAGCGAGGTGATATAATGCGAACTTTATCCCAATTATCAAATTGGAGTTCAATTTTGATGAAATCAACTCGAAATATTACCGAAATTTGAAATCAGCCTGGTTCGGTGAATGATCCGGGGTAAGTCATTTTTTACTACTCCATAGCTCCTGTCGAAATTTTCGACCACTTGTCTTTATATTATTTCCACTCAAAATAAAGCTTGTAGTTGGAACGTAAAATCCATCTTCATCCATTTCTAACAAGCATATGTCCGGAATATGCCCGATAATTCCACTTAAGAAAGTAATCAGTAGAACAGCAATTGTAGCTTGCCCAGGAACAATTAAAGTTATAGGAATAGACCCATCTAATGGAGTTTTTACATTACGAATAATTTCCCTGAGCTGCTCTTCAACATTTTCATTAAAGTTGATATTGTGTATAAAAACTTCCTCAATAATATCGAAATGTGGGCTCAATGAGTCTTTTGCTTTCTGAGATAAGGCATGAGAAGAAAAATTAATAAGTGCCTTGGTATCCATATCATTATTTTATTTCTTTCAGAAACTGCTCGAACCCTCTGTTTAGAAAATAAGGGATAATTGAAGAACTCAACTCAATATCAAAAAACTCATAATTCCCTTTGGCAGACAAAAAGTTATAAAACAACCTAGTGTCATCAATTATATAAACCGTGTAAGAATTTGGCATTGGTTGGACATTTAAAAGTTTTACAGCATGCCTCACTTTTTCTTCTGCTTGTTTAACATTTCCATTACTGTATTTCGCAACCTCAATGGAAAGCCAATTGATCGGACTTTCTTCTAAAGGAAGATTTGCTGGAAAATATCCTACAATATGGGTCTTTTCTAAATGTTCATGTATTAGACGAGCAAACTGAAGGTTTATTTCTAAAATATGTTCCAGATTGGATTTCCAAGCTTCTTTAGGTGCTCGGAATTCTTTCAAATAGGCCTTCAAACTTGTTGCAACTTTAAGATGGTTTTTAAGACTGCGAAACCATTTTTCAGAATTAAAAATTTCTTTTACCAGTGCTTTAGCGTCATTTTCGCTCACAGATGAAGCAAATTCGTCAACTATTTCCAGAATTGATGAATTCACCTTTTGAAAGCTTTTTCCACTGAACTCAGTACCAATTCGATGAGCACTCTTAATCCGGTTGTATTCATTTGAAATTAAAATTAATTGGTTGTATAAACCAACACTTCGATTTTTAAAAAAATCTAACAACAAGAATAAGGCTTCGTCAGTCTGCCCTACCTTTATTAAATTCTTTACATTCCTTTGAATATCATTCATGATGCTTAAAAATAGCATGTAATTTTTAACCCCTCGGTAAATAAAGTTAATATCTACGCTTTCTATTCCTGGCACTAAAACACACGTTTCAGTTTAGCGACTTCAGAATAGAAAGATAAAATACGCATCAATTTGGAAAGACAATCTTTAATATGGGCTATTTGCTTCCCCATAAACTAATGTACAGTTTTCAATATAATTTTTTTTATGATTTCCCAATTGACTTCTGTCCATTGGTGGCAGTGACAGAAAACACTATTCTTGGAAACAGGCATTTAAATACATTATAGGATGATATTTTGTCAAAAGGTTCTTTCATCTAGAATGCGTTTTTTGGATAGTCCGTCATTGGTTTTCTATTTCTTCCACAACCACATCAGTTGTGTATTTCAACAGTAAAATACTTGTTTCATATAAATTTTTGATTTCTTTAAAATTGATATATTGATTCTTTATTGTGTCGGCCTGCTTTTCAAAATTAGAAGTAATTCCATCGTTCTTGACTGGATACCTAAAGGTAAACGAAAACTCGTCCAGTTTGTGAATTTGCCCCTTAAGTTTGTTAAGGTCTCCACTTAGCCTTTTGAATTGCTTTATTACTTCCTTATTCACTTTGTACTTCTTGAAAATCGCTTGCATTTGTAATTCAAACTCCCGATGCAGGTCATCAATTTTATGAGCAGACTTTCCTTTGTATTCAATTTTTGCTTTAAGTCCGGACACCTTTTCTAACTCCAGTAAATTCATTTTGTACCCTAACTCCAACGTATGTCGAATGCAAAAGGCAAAAGGGAGAGAAATGGACGTAATTTCTCCTCCCTTTAATTCTCTAAATGTGAAGTCTACGAAATATTTATACTCTCCAAAATATCGCCACCATTCAGCTTTTGATGGTAAATCAATTTTGTAGTTAAGCTCTTGTGTCATTTTTTGATTGACTTCATCTTTCCAGAAAATAAATTGAAGATACACCGTTTATTGGAAATCCTCACCCATTATTGGGCCTACGTAACCTTTGTTACAAAGTTTCGTACAAAAAACTAGCATGCCAAATCCTAGTATCTTAAATTACGGCAATTTCTGTACTAGAGCAAACAAAACCCATGACCCAGCCCACCATCTCCCAAGACCGCATCAACCGGGCCGCCTGGGAAGCCTGCGACACCTTCCGCGGCGTCGTCGACCCGGCGGAGTATAAGAACTACATCCTGGTGATGCTCTTTCTGAAGTACCTCAGCGACGTGCATAAAGACAAGGTAGAGGAGCTGCAACAGCAGTACCCCGACGACCCGAAGCGGGTGGAGCGGATGCTGAGCTACGAGCCCATCAAGATGCCCGAAAAGTCTACTTTCGACTACCTGTACCAGCACCGTAATGACGATGATATTGGGCAGAAGATCAACATCGCGACGACGGAATTGGAGGATGCCAACCGCGGCAAGCTGGAAGGCGTCTTCCGGGAGATCGACTTCAACTCGACACGCAACCTTGGTGAGCCCAAGCAGCGCAACCAGCGCCTCAAGCACCTGCTCGAAGACTTCGCCAAACCGGAGCTCGACCTGCGCCCCTCGCGCGTCGGCAACGGCGACATCATCGGCAATACCTACGAATATCTGATCTCGCGCTTTGCGTCCGACAGCGGGAAGAAGGGCGGCGAGTTCTACACGCCGGGGGAAGTCTCCGAGCTGATGGCGCGCCTCATCGATCCGCAGCCGGGCGATCAGATCTACGATCCGACCTGCGGCTCGGGCTCGCTGCTGATCAAAGCCGGGCAGCAGGTGGGCGGCAAGAACTTCTCCCTCTACGGGCAGGAGAGCAACGGCAATACCTACGCGCTGTGCAAGATGAATATGTTCCTGCACGGCATTCACTCGGCCTTTATCGAGTGGGGCGACACCATCCGCAACCCGCGGCACAAGGAGGGCGACAAGCTGATGCGCTTCGACGTGGTGGTCGCCAATCCGCCTTTCTCCCTCGACAAGTGGGGGCACGACGATGCGCAGCATGACACCTACAACCGCTTCTGGCGGGGCGTGCCGCCGAAAAGCCGGGGCGACTACGCCTTCATCACCCACATGATCGAAAGCCTCAACGAGCACGGCAAAATGATCGTGGTGGTGCCGCATGGCGTCCTCTTCCGGGGTAGCTCGGAGGGAAAGATCCGGCAGCAGCTGATCGAGGAGAACCTCCTGCACGCGGTGATCGGCCTGCCGAGCAATCTCTTCTTCGGCACCGGCATCCCCGCCGCGCTGCTGGTCTTCCAAAAGAACCGGGACAACGACCGGGTACTGTTCATCGATGCCAGTAGTGAATACGAGGAGGGGACCAATCAAAACAAGCTGCGCGAGCAGGACCTCCAAAAGATCACCCAGACCTACCGCGACTTCGCCGAGATCGACAAGTACAGCTACGTAGCCGACCTGGAAGAGATCAAAGAGAACGACTTCAACCTCAACATCCCGCGCTACGTGGATACCTTCGAAGAGGAGGAACCTGTGGATGTGCCGGCGGTACAGCGAGAGATTAAGCAGCTGGAAGGGGAACTGGTGGAGTTGAAAGGGCAGATGGAATCATATCTGGAGGAATTGGGCTTTTAACCGTACCGGCGAATTCATTCGCCGAGATAAAAATTAAGTGATGGCAGAGATCAATCAAAATAAGCCGGGGTATAAGAAGACGAAGGTGGGATGGATTCCGAATGATTGGAAAGTTTATCGAATCGAAGAAATTACAGGCATCAAAGTCGGACGTGATCTTAAAGAAGAAAACTTTTCTCCAACAAAGGACGAAGAGTTTTCATACCCCGTCTACTCAAATACTGTTGACAATAAAGGCTTATATGGCTTCTATAATTTCGCAGAGTACAATGGCGAAAGCTTGACAATTGTGGGACGAGGAGTTGGCTTAGGTACAGCCTTCTACAGAAATGAAGGATTTGGAGCTGTAGGGAGGCTTCTTGTATTATTCCCAAAGCAAAAAGCTGATGCTGCATTCCTAAACTATTTTGTAAATGGAAGGATGAGGTTTTTCGTCGAAAGTAGTGGAATTCCTCAATTGACAGGTGCTCAGGTTTCAAAATACAAAATTCCCCTTCCCCCTCTCCCCGAACAACGTCGCATCGCCGCCATCCTCTCCACCTGGGACGCTGCCATCGCCAAGCTCGATGCGCTCATCGCCAAAAAGCAGGAACTGAAAAAAGGGCTGATGCAGCAGCTGCTCACCGGCCAGGTGCGCTTTCCGGAGTTCGTGCCGACGGGCGGGACCAGGTATAAGGAGACGAAGGTGGGAAGGGTGCCGGAGGAGTGGGAGGTAGTGAAGATGAGAAATATCTTTGAATTCCTATCAACCACTTCTTATTCGAGAAGTAAGTTGACATATGACGAGACGGAAAGAGGAATATTTTACATTCATTACGGCGACATCCATACGATCTATAAAAGACCAGTAATAAATGTTTCTTCTACTAATGATGTTCCACAACTACAAGGCGGAATAAAGCTGCCGAGAAACCCAACTTTTTTAAAAGACGGTGATTTGATAATAGCCGATGCCTCCGAGGATTATGATGGCGTTGGAGAGTGCATTGAACTTCAACTAGCTGGGTCTACAAAAGCGATTTCTGGATTACATACTTTTGCCCTTAGAGACAAGCAGAACAAAACAGCTAAGGGTTTTAGGTCATACATTTTGAGGAATCCAAATGTGAGAAATGCATTGAGGCGTATTGCGACGGGCAGCAAGGTTTTCGGCATATCCAAATCGAACCTACTAAAGTTTGAAGTCGTTCTTCCTCCTTTGCCTGAACAGTATCGGTTAGCCGAAGTCCTTACTTTATGTGATAAGGAGATTTCTAAGATGGAAATAGAAAAAGAGCACCTACTGCTACAAAAAAAAGGCCTCATGCAGCAGTTGCTAACGGGAGCTGTAAGAGTAAGGTCAAAACCAAATCCAGTGCTTAATGAAATGTGAAGTGGCATGAAACACACCAAATTGAGCATACAATGGTTTTACAACCTATTAGAACGCGGCGAATGCGAAATAGCCGATTTTAAGGAGCAATTGGAAGATAAAGTAGCCTTTGGTAAGTCACACAAATCTTTTAGCCCCAATTACCGGGAAATGGCAAAAGACGTGGTAGCCTTTGCTAATTACAAGGGTGGATTTATCCTCGTTGGAATCGTTGACAAAGACAAAACAATAAATCCGGATTTTTCGGTTAACCAACAAAAAAAGTACAACCTAATCAAGAACATTCAGGATCTTACCCGGCCTTCCATTACAGTTATTCCGCATGAATTAAAGGTTGATGACAAAACAATTCTGGTTATTGAAGTTCCCTTTTCTAATGAAATCCATTGTACCTCTAAAGGAGAGTACCTCGTCCGGAATTTCGACGGGAACAAGATTATTGAACCACATGAAATGGTTACAGTTCTTGCGGAAAAACAACAGGTTATTTTCGAACAAAAGACTTGGAAATTTCGGTTTCTTCCAACTGAAAAAGATAGAATAGGAGAACCAATACCCGGCTGGTTAGATATTGAGAAAGCTCGGGATCTTTATGCTAGAATTAGTCAATCCAATCCAAATAGTCCTTATCTAAAAAAAAGCACCCAAGAGTTTACGGAAACATTAGGTCTCATTAAGGAGGAAAACGAGGAGCTTTTCCCTACGACTGCAGGCATACTTTTTATCGGTAATGAAAAGGCGATGAGAGAAATGCCTTACAATTTAGTTAAGTATATACGCTACCGTTCTGATGGAACTTACACCCCCTACGAGTTTAAAGGGAACTTATTCCAGATAGCTGATAGATGTTTTCAACAACTGAAGTCAGAAATCAGCCTAACTGAATTCCAGTTCGGGTTATTTCGGGAATACGTAGAGGATTATCCGGAAGTTGTAATCAGGGAATTACTAATCAATGCCATTGCCCATAGGGATTACTCTCGACAAGCTTATATCGAAATTCGTAAATACGACAACTACATTGAGTTTGAAAGCCCCGGAAGGTTCCCGGATGGGATAACGGTCGACAATTACCTCCGTAAGTCTAATCCCCGGAATCCGTACGTAATGGATATTTTGAGAGAAACCAAATATGCTGAAAAGGCAGGAAGTGGTTTTGATAAAATTTTTACAGCGCTCCTCATTAAAGGTAAGTCTCTGCCTGTACCGGAAGAAACTGAAAGCAGCGTGATCTTCCGAGTGTATGCCGATACCTTTTCGAAGCAATTGATTCAGCTTAGCCATTACTTCAAGGAACTCTACGGACATGACATTGATCTTGAAAAAGTTCTTGTCTTGGATGCCATTTGCAAAAAAGGAAAGGCGAGTTTTTCAGAATTAGAGCAAATGCCGCATATCAGTAGAGCGCAACTCAGAAAAGTATTGAAGGAATTACAAGAAATTGAGTTTGTTGAAACCACAGGTAGAACTAGGGATTTGAAATATATAATCCATAAGTCAAGGATGATAAGCCCTGGGGATGAGAGAACCTATGTATTGAACAAAAAGCAGGAAAAGCAAAGACAGATTGAGGTCATACTTCGATACCTTGATGAATTTGAAGAAATAGATAATGAACAAGCCAGGAAAGTATTGGTATTGCCTGATTCCAAAATTTATCATGTTTCCCGGTTATTCAGAGAAATGACCGAAAAGGACTTAATTGAAATCTCTGGCCGGGGAAAAGGTAAAACCTATTATCGAAGAAAAAAGGATGCTTAGTTTGCAGAAAATGTATGATTCAGAAGTTTTTTGCAAGCTAATGCAAGTTAGAAAAAACTGGATTTCAGGATTTTACCTCAATTAAGTTTGCAAAGATTAATGCTTTATGTTGCAAAAAAAACAACTATTCTAGCATAGTGTAGATAAAGTTAGATCAAATGATAGTCGGAAAATACTGAGGTAACCCATGAATACCGCCACTTACAAAGAAGACCATTCCAGCCAGCTCCCGGCGATGCTCCTGCTCGCCAATATGGGCTACGAGTACCTGCCGCCGGATAAGGTCGAAGAGCTACGCGGCGGTGATCAGAAGAAAGTCATCCTGGAGCCCATATTGGAGCAGTGGCTCAAAGCCCACAACCGTATCGAATTCCACGGGGCCGAGTACGCCTTCAGCGACAGCAACATAGAGCAGGCCATCGAGCAGCTCCGCAACATCGATTTTGTCGACGGGGTGCAGGTGGCCAACGAGCGCGCCTACGATATGCTCACCATCCCCATCAGCCTGGAGCAGCGCATCCAGGGTGATCGCAAGAGTTTCAACCTGAAGTTCATCGACTGGAAAAATCCGGAGAATAATGTTTATCACTTCACCGCCGAATTTCCCGTCTTGCGCGAAGGACGGAATGACACCTACCGGCCCGACATTGTCCTTTTCGTCAACGGCATTCCCCTGGCCGTCATCGAGAATAAGCGCCCCGATCTGAAGACCAAAAAAGGCACGCCGGTCGATCAGGCCATCGCCCAGCATGCGCGCAACCAGGACGTGGAGGAGGGCATTCCGCGCCTGTATCTGTACGCCCAAATCCTGCTGGCCGTCGACGGCTCGGCCGGCAAATACGCCACCGCCGGCACGAAGAAAGAATTCTGGTCCGTCTGGAAAGAAAAATACCCGCATTACAGCCGGGAGGAAGCCGCGGAGCAGCAGTTGAAGGAGTTAAAGAACCAACGAGATCCGGAAGCCTGGGACGCCATCTTCAGCGGCGAATTCGAGTACGCTCGTCCGCACTTTCAGGCCTTGTACGATCAAAGCGTATCGCTCACCGGTCAGGACCGGCTGATTTATCACTTGCTGCGGCCGGAGCGGCTCATCGAGCTGTCGTACCGCTATATCGTCTTCGACGCCGGCATCAAGAAGGTCGCCCGTTATCAGCAGTACTTCGCCGTACAGCGTTCGCTGGAGCGGATCCGGCACCGGGAAG
>Ga0209949_1000070_pt1 | contig 58876 bp, 40 predicted proteins | sample SalPonC_black_MG_FD_185711 | JGI IMG/M metagenome (GOLD analysis project Ga0209949, IMG submission 185711) | Salt pond soil microbial communities from South San Francisco under conditions of wetland restoration - Salt Pond MetaG... | ecosystem: Environmental > Aquatic > Marine > Intertidal zone... | reverse complement strand
TACGAAGATCAACTGTAGGCCGTCCCTGATTTGCACTCAGACTTGAGAAAAACACTTTTGCCATCTCATCCCAGGGCACCAGTTCCGCCATTTTCACCCACCGGTTATCCGGTGAGAGCGATTGCTCAACTAAGCGAAGCGATCTCACGAACGAAAGTGAGTAAAAGGAGTCTTGAAATCACTGAGACTGCGGTCGCTGGAAGGGGTGTATCGAATCATGGCGAAATGCAAACTTTTTTCGGGAATATAGTCATTTTATTTGCATATGTAAATTATATATTCGTCATTTTTTGGGTATTATTCCCTATATTTACTAAGGCGACTCTCTTTTTGAGGGAGCCCTAATTAACGGCATGAGCATTGTATTCAATTAAATTATTGATGATCATTTTATATCTTTATAAATGTTGCATATACAACATTTTGGTTAAATTTTTTTACTCAAACCCTATTTCCAATTTCTGAATTAATTCTAATCCCTCAATACCAATTTTTTCAATTACTTCATCCATGGCTCTTTCCCAGATAGGAGCGATTTTTTCTACGAATTTTTTGCCTTGATCTGTTAATTCTATTTCTGGCCTGTAGTCTGATGATTTTGTTACCCAACCCTTTTTAACAAGTAAATTAACATTTCTGCTCACTGTAGACCGTTCTAGCGCTAATAGGTTTCCTATTGCACCTTGTTCAATTAATCCCAGATTGCTTAATGCAAACAGAATAGATATTTGACTTTCTGTGACATCAAACTCGGCCAAATGTTTTCTGTAGATACTATCAGTGATTCTGGACAATTTCCTTAATCTTGCTCCTATGCATTGCTGAAATCTGTACTTCATGAAGCAAAAATAAGGAATAAATGTTGTATTTACAACATTAGTTGAAATTTTTATCCATATTGGCTACGGGAAAGTATAAGAGCAGTAGCGGATTTAAAGGCGATTACCTGTCCGCCACCGCCAAAGTTTATTGAATGCACAGACCTTGATATTACCACCTTACCCGCTATTGCTTTTATACAATGTTGTAGCCAGTTTTTCCCTGTATTTTTCCTCCAATGCATACGCAAAAGCTGCTTTGTCATTCCGAAGTAACTCCATTGTTTCCCCATTTACAATGGTCGGATGGATGTCCCTTAGGTAACTATCGCTCCAAGTTGCAAGCTCTACAAGTATAGGTGTCAACGCCAATCCCTTATCAGTTAAAAGATAGAGGTTGGTTTTTTTATTACCCGGTCGTTTTGTTTTGATGATGATTCCCACTTCCTCCAGAAGCTTGAGTTTGGCCGAAAGAATATTGGTAGCAATGGCTTCTTCACTTTCCGTAAAGTCTTTAAAGGTTTGTTTGCCTTCGATTAGCATTTGCTTTACGATAACCAATATCCACTTGTCTCCTAAAACGTCCAACGCTGAAGTAAATGGGCAATCACATCTGAAATCCTTATCCATATGTTAACTCAATATTAATTATTACTTGCAAAATGAAACTTATTGTCAAAAACACTTGCTATTTGCAAGTTATTTTACGATTTTGCTTGCGAAATAAAAGTAATAATTAATCGTCAAATGACAAAATCAATGAGAAAAGCATTCAGCGCGCTCTTGCTTTCAGGCATTCTCGCTTCCTGTGGCATAAGTCAATCTAAATCAACCAGCGAGCAAAATGAATCAAAAGTTATGAATATGAGCAAAAAAGAAACGGTTGGTACTTTTTTAGGTGCTGTCTTAAAAAACGACCCTGCAACCATGCGTGAACTGGCGAATGCGGATTATATCCAGCACAATCCATTTATCCCAACAGGATTAGAGTCCTTTATCCAAATGCTGCCTGTACTACAAGAAAACGGAACGACCGCTGAAAATATTCGGATGTTCCAAGATGGTAATTATGTGTTTATGCACAATATTTGGCGGAATGCCAAGCCATTTGGAGCGGACGAAATGGTATCATTTGATATAATTCGCTTAGACGATAAAGGAAAAGTAGCCGAGCATTGGGATGCCATGACGCCATTGGTTAAAGAAACTGCCAGCGGAAGGACGCAGACTGACGGTCCAACAACCGCATTGGATTTGGATAAAACCGAGGCAAACAAAACCCTAGCCAAAGCAATGGTGGAAGATATACTGATGGGCAAAAACCCGAACAAAATCACCGATTATATCAGTTCTGAACAATACGACCAACATAATCCTGACATTAAAGATGGATTGGCGGGAATTATTGAAGCGGTGGAATATCTCACTTCTCAAAACAACATGTTCAGGTACATCAAAATACACAAAGTGTTGGGTGAAGGAAATTTCGTGCTTACCGTGAGCGAAGGAGAATGGAACGGCACTACAAATGTCTTTTACGATTTGCTTCGATTTGAAAACGGTAAAGCCGTGGAGCATTGGGATGTGATTCAGCCGATCCCTACAGAAGGTCTGGCCAATGACAATGGAATGTTTGGATTTTAAAACCTGGAAAATTGAGAATAATGAAAAATATCATCATCACAGGAAGCAGCAGCGGATTTGGCTTAAAGGCCGCTAAAGATTTTGCCGACAAAGGCAACAAAGTATTCGCCACGATGCGTAACCCAAATGGGAAAAATGCAACGGCAAAAACTGAATTAGAAGCCCATTCGCCCCATATCAAAGTAGTGGATATGGATGTAACCAAGGATGCATCTGTAAAAGAGGCAATGGAAAATATCCTTACAGCAGCAGGGAATATCGACATCCTGATTAATAATGCAGGGATTATGTACTTAGGCATTACCGAAGCATTCAGCGTAGAACAAGCCCACTTTCAAATGGAAACCAATTATTATGGTGCCATTAGAGTAATGCAAGCGGTTTTACCTTCTATGCGTAAGGCTGGTTCAGGCTTAATCATCAATACATCTTCCTTGGTAGGTCGTATGTCGCCTCCATTTTTCGGAACCTATACCGCTACCAAACACGCTTTAGAAGGCTACTCTCAAGCTTTAAGATATGAAGTTTCTCCTTTTGGTGTAGATGTCGTAATGGTAGAACCCGGACCATTTGGAACAGGACTTTTGGCTTCCGGCCAAGTGCCTGCTCACAACAAAGTGTTGGAATCTTATGGAGAATTGGCAGGTGTTCCAACAGCAATGGGCGAGAATTTTGCTCAAATGTTACAAAGCGAGGACGCCCCCGACCCTCAATGGGTGGTAGATGCTTATTTAAAGTTAGCAGAAATGCCTTTTGGCAAACGTCCTGTAAGAACTGTAGTTGGTATCACCTGGGGCGTAGATGAAATCAATGACTTAACACAACCAATTCAAGATAGAGTGCTGAAAGAAATGCAGCTCGAATCTGTTTTAGGAGGTGCTTCTGCATAATCACCGGACTTTAAGTTCATTTTTAAAAAATCGCAAGGGTTTCGGCTCTTGTGAATTTTTTGTCTATAGTCTTTACGGAGTTGTTTCTTTAAATTGTTCAACGGTTAAGGTACCCGCCGTGCCGACGTTAGGAGGCATGGCCGGGTAACTTTTTGTTCTCGGCTGGCTTCTTTTTTATACGCTTCTTTGTAATTCTATTTCTGGCATTTCGTCATAGGTCTTTCCATTTAGAAGTCTTCCATTTTTCTTTTTATTCTTTCCTCCCCACTGCTTAAAGAAAAATGCTACTTCATTCTTTTCACATTGTTCTTGAATGTCAAGAACCCAATCAACTTCCATTGGTCTTGGGTTGTGTCCGCTTTCACCACCGACAATTACCCAATCAATTTTGTCGAGATTCAAATTCGGAAGTGGTCCCAATAAAGGTTCAAGGGACAGGAATTTAACTCTTGCATTTGTTTTCCGTAAAAAATCAATTCTATCTTCTACTTTTTGATTCTCTACAGAAACTCCCATCCAAATATTATGAGACCATTTCAATTTGCTATTCAATTCTAATAACCTTTCCGCTCTCTTTGTTAAAACCTGAAACACATGTTGAGGATTCTCCCGCATCACTCTGAAAACACTTCTAATAAATGATAACGGAACTTCTTCATGAAATAAATCGCTCATCGAATTGACAAAAACGATTTTAGATTTCTTCCATGTATAAGGTGCTTTCAATGCATCTGAGTGAGTACGAACTTCAAAGTTATCTTTGTATTTTTCAACTCCCATCGCCTGTAAACGCCGTGACATTATTTCAGCGTAGCAGAATTTACATCCCTGAGAAATTTTTGAACATCCAGTGGTAGGATTCCAAGTCATCTCAGTCCATTCAATACTTGATTGTGCCATTATTTAAGGTTGTTATATTTTCCAATAATTTGATTTGCAATTTTGACTGCATTTTTGTTATTGGAAACCATGTAAAAATGAAACATAATTGAGTTAGTCTTATTTTTGAGAATGTAAGGATTAGATACAAACTCAAAAAGTTCGCTAAGTCTCTGCTGATATAATTCTGCTGATTTTATAATTGCTTGTTGTTTTTTAGTCGTTTTTTCTTCTTCTCCAAAAAGTGTAGTTACGACCGTTTCTTTGTAAAAGTACTCTAAAATTTCATCCTTATTTAATCCGAGGAAATGCTCCAACCTTTCTATCCAACCATTTGATATCTTTCCATCTTTTTTTAGAAGTCTGTTTACTCCCATTCCCGTTGGAACAAGAATCCATGCATCAACTTTATATTTTTTTAGCGTTTTTAAGGAATTCCAATTTAGTTGCATTCCACAAGGGTCTATATACGCTAAAACTCTATATTTTTTACCTTTTGTTGTAGCAAGAAACTTTCCCATAGATGTAATCTTTTCGTTACAATCTTTATTCACCGCATAAGTTGTCTTATTTTTAAATTGAGAAACTAATGATTTTAATTCCTCCGCATTTTGACTTTCTTTCTCTACAAAATAATATTCATCAAAAGGTCTTGGGTTGTCTATTTCTAAAATTCTTTTTGCTGCTCCAACGATAATTCTTTGATTCTCTCCCTTTCCTTTTGAAATGAATCCACTTCCAGCAAATCCATCGAAATAGAGCAATTTCCATTTATACTTTTCTGCATAAATATTCATGATATTCAAATACGCTTTTGCATATTCGATTAATATCTCAATTTTGGCTTCTGTCCATTTCCCGCCGAAGTGGTTCATTTCGTTTCATTTTTTTGCTTGCCGAGAACGGCCCGTGCATGCGCCGTGCCGACCATCGGGAGGCATGGGCGTATTCAATTTGTTAGGTGCCGTTCACTGAACATCGATATTTTTTTCAATTATTTTCATTACAAAATAAGCTGTATCGTAGCCTGAGTCTTCTTCATAATTGAACAAAATCTTATCATGGTCAATAATTAGTTTTTGACTCATAAAGTCATTTCCAATTGGCTTTTGTCTATCTAACAAAATCGTATCTTTATTCATTTCGAATTTACCATTTATATACTCTCCTCCGAAAACTGTATAGTTATTTATTTCATAAGAACTATCTTCCCTCATCACTATTGATATTCCATTTGTATCACCGTCGTAATTAGCTCTCAATATTATTTTGCTATTATTCGATTCATTACCTGCGATCAAAATTCCAATATTTGAAACCACTCCTACAACAAGAATAATAATCGGTATATAATATTCCCTTGACTTAGTATCTTTAAGTCTTTTTATCGAATAAATCATGGTAGGAATCCCGATCAATAAACTCAAGCCATACCATAAGACTGTTCTAAAGGTATCAAATAAATTCCATTCATTACTATACAATTCCATTATCTCATATCGAATGACTATACCTATTGATAGAATTGAAAGTGCTATTAATAGGTATATCGTATTTTCCCTGATTGTCTTCATTTTTAATGTTGCCTAACATCTTCCTATCCGGAAAAAAGTTCCGGATACACAACTATATTCCCATCTACAAACGCCTACAAACGATTATAACCGTTTGTGAGCATCTCACGCTCTCCCAAATTAAAAAAATCCCTCTACGTTTCCAACACTCCCTTTTCATTTTCAACAAAAACCACCCATCGGTTTCCCCGTGTATCCCATCTAAGCAATTCTTCTTAAATTAAGTCACGGAAAGATTTCCGGCAAACCAACACCATCAAAAAATGCGCCGATGTAAGCACCATGCACGTAGCCAACCACCACATCGTCAAAGGCGCCAGGCAGTGGGAATGGGGCCCGGCAACCGCAAAGCCGCGCTGACCTATTTCGGGATGGCGGATGAATATCCGGAGAACCACCAGCTTGCCCGCAACCCCGGCAACCCGCGGAACGCTCAGATTTATTACGACCAGCCACCCTGTTTCGCCATATACGTGCTACAATTTGCAAAATAGGTGCGAACCTGATCGGAAAATCCTGGCCATATTTGTACTACCCCCGGAGATAGGATGCCTTTAACCTAAACCCGTAACCATGAAAACAATTCAACAGCACGACACGACGCCCATTTTTGCTTTCGCCGCCGTTTTATTTATGGCGGTACTGACCTTCCTGTTGATTCTCAGTGCCGGCCAGGTACCGGAACAGGTCAACCAGTTCCTGGTAGAGGTGCTGAGTGCCTGTAAAGAAGAAATGAGCAAGTGTTACGGCCTGTAAGGACGATCACTTGTGTTTTTCAGAAGCCATTCTTGAATTTTAATTTTTCAAAACCAAAATATTGTTATGAAACGATCAAATCTGTTTTTGACCGCCTTCCTCTTATTGACCCCGTTTTTTTTAGCTGCGCAATCCCATCTCGGCGACTGGCAGTGGAGTCAACAGACCCCGGACGGCGCCACCATAACCTCTACGATGTCCTTTAAAGCGGATGGCACCTATGCCGTCGATTTTGAAAGTGACGGCAGCCCCGAAGTCATGGGCGTTTATACCTACGAAAACGGTAATATGACGATCAAAGACACCAGCGAAGGGGCCTGCAAAGATGTGGAAGCCGTCTATGCGCTGAAGATCGAAGGAAACAAGGCAATGGTGAAAATGGTAAGCGACCCCTGTGAGGTCAGGGCCGGAGATAACAACGGAGAGGTGATGACCCTGACACGTAAATAGCAAATTAACAGGGTTGATCGTACTCCGGTCAACCCTGCCTATTACTCGACGACAAGCTCTAAATCTGATTGCTTTTACTATCTTTAGGATGCCACTCACCGGTTTTCCGGAAAGGCGGAAAACGGACCTCAAGCTAAACCCAGTGAAAACAAGCATTCTCATCATCTTCTTCCTTTCTTTTCTGCCCGGTCTGCTTGCGCCGGTCAACGCGCAGTATACTGCTCAGGACAGCATACAACTAAGGGAAAAGACGCAAAAGGCTTATGACTATGCCTTCAACAATCCCGATACGGGGCTGATCCTCGCCCGCGAAATCATCGCGGAAGCCAGGGCCGTCGACTATCCCTACGGAGAGGCGCACGCCTACCTTTTTTTGGCGGACTGCTACCTGTCGAAAGGCAATTATGCCCGGACCATATACCATTTGCTGACGGCGCGCAGCATCTGCGCCGAAAACGGCGTCACCGCCCTGAATCAGCGCATTAACCGGCCCTTCGGCGAATTGTACATCGAGCTGGGAGAACCCGAAAAAGCGATCGCGCATCAACGAAAGGCCCTGCAACAATCGACGGAAGAACAGGAAACCGTCATCGTGACGCACGGCCTCGCCGAAGCCTATTACGAAGCGGGGAAAACGGATTCTGCCCTGCTCTACGCTGAACCTTTATTCGAACAGGTCGGAAAACTATGGGCGGCTCCGGGGATTACCCTGGGTAAGGTTTATACCCGTTTGGGAAGATACGACGAAGCCCTGTCCGTTTTCCGGACGAAAGCCGGGCTGACCTATGACCTCGACAGGGTTGAAAACTATATAGGCCGGGCTAAGGTATTTCGGGAATTGAGCGAAGTGGACTCGACGCGCTTTTACGCTTTGAAGGCACTGCGGATGGCCAGAGACAAGCAGTTTTACAAATCCATCAACGAAGCCGGCTCCCTTTTAACGGCAAGCTACGAAACGACGGATCGCGAAAAATACCTGGAATATCTGCTCATCAGCTACGCTGCCCGGGACAGCCTGTACAGCCGGGAGAAAATGAATCAGATCAACAACTACATCTTCGCCGATGAAACCAGAAGACGGGATCTGGCGGCGGCGGAACTCCGCTTTGCCACCCAAAAGCGCGTATTCCTGCTGATTGCCTTGTCGGTCGTCCTGCTGACGGGCGGGCTCTTGCTATGGCGCAACAACCGCATCAAAACCCGGTCAAACCGCCTGCTGCGTCAGGAAAAGCAAAAAGTGGAATCCACACTTGAACGACTCAAAGCCACCCAGGCCCAGCTGCTTCAGGCGGAGCAAACCGCCCGGCAGCTGGAAATGCAGGAAGCGGAGCGACTGCGCGACCTGGATAATTTGAAGACGCGATTATACACCAACATCACCCATGAGTTCCGCACTCCGCTTACCGTCATCATGGGCATGAACGACAATATCAGCGGCCATCAGCAGGAGCGAAGCCTGATAAAGCGAAATGCGAACAACCTGCTGCGGCTGATCAATCAGTTATTAGATTTGTCAAAGCTCGATTCCGGCACCCTGAAACTGAATATGGGGCAGGGCGACATCATCGGCTACCTGCAATACCTGACGGAGTCTTTCTATTCCATGGCTTCCGATAAAAAAGTCAGCCTGCGTTTCCAACCGGAAACGGAGGTGCTCACCATGGACTTCGATGAGGTGAAAATTCAGCATGTCATTTATAACCTATTGTCCAACGCCATCAAGTTTACCCGGCCCGGCGGCAAGGTGGTGCTGCAAACGGGTACCCGGAAAGAAGGGAAGCAGCTGCAAATAAAAGTAAAGGACACCGGGATAGGGATTCCCGAAAGTGATTTACCCCATGTCTTCGACCGCTTTTATCAAACTGCTCCTGCATCCTCCACCCCTCTTGAAGGTCAGCGGCTCGGCAGTGACAGCCGCAACGGAGTAAGCCTCCCGCAAGAGCGGCCGGCAGCGAGCCATAACTCCTCCTATGAGCGCGGCTGGGAGGGCACCGGTATCGGTCTGGCTTTCGCCAAAGAACTGGTGGAACTGATGGGCGGAAAGATCGGTGTAGAATCGCAGGTCGGCTGGGGTAGCACATTCACCGTCTTGTTGCCTGTCCGCAAAGAAGCCGCCACGCCCAAACTGGAAACCACTTTCGAGGCCCGGCCTGCCGGGAAAGATTTTGCGCCGCTGTTTGAAAGCCTCCCCGCTGCACCCGACCAGGTCCCCGGTGGCCGGCCCCACGTATTGCTGATAGAGGATAATGCCGGAGTGACTACCTACATAAAATCCCTGTTGCAGAAAGACTATTACGTGCAGGTCGCCATCAACGGTCAGGAAGGCATCGACATGGCGCTGGAGCACATCCCCGATCTCATCATCACCGATGTGATGATGCCTGAAAAAAACGGCTATGAGGTTTGTGAGGTATTGAAAACAGATGAGCGCAGCAGCCACATCCCCATCGTCATGCTGACGGCCAAAGCCGATTTTGCCTCTAAAATAGAAGGCCTGGAAACCGGGGCGGATGCCTATCTGTCAAAACCCTTCGAAAAAGAGGAACTGCTGGTGCGGCTGCGCAAACTGCTCGAACTGCGCACAGCTTTGCAGGAGCGATACGGGAATAGCGAAGATCATTCAAAAAAGAGGGAAGGAACGCCCTCCCTGGAGGACCGGTTCCTGGATAAGCTCCGAACAGCCATCGAGGAGCGCCTCGAAGACCCCGATCTCACTATTCCGGAGATCTGCCGGTCTGTGCACCTCAGCCATACGCAATTGTACCGCAAGCTGAAGGCGCTTACCGGCAAAACCCCCTCTCAGTTCCTCCGCAGCATCCGGCTGAAAAAAGCAAGGGAGCTGCTCAACAGTTCTGATCTGAATATTTCGGAAATCGCCTACGAGGTAGGCTTTAATGATCCCAATTATTTTTCGCGGGTGTTCAAAAAAGAGTATGGACAGGCGCCCGGAAAACTGAGTGGGTAGATTTCTATTAAACCCTAAACTTTCACCAATCATGAAAAAGTCAAACAGAAGAAAATTCCTTTTCGGATCATTAGGCGGCCTCGGAGTAGGGCTGCTGGGCGGCTGGATCTTCAGAAGATCCATCATCAGAAAGCTGGTCTTTGACGGCGACTTCGACACCAGTCTGCTGAATGCCGCCCCCATCGCCGGCGATGATTTCTGCGTGCTCACCTCCCGGCAGGTGGAAGGTCCGGTTTATTTTCCTTCTCCGGAGCGGCGCGATATCCGCGAAGACCGCGAAGGCCTGCCTTTTGACCTGGAATTTCAGGTGGTGCGCTATCCGGACTGTACACCCGTACCGGGGGCGGTCGTGGAGATCTGGCACTGCGATGCCGAAGGTCGCTACAGCGGCTATCCGGAAGAGATCTTCCGGGATGTATGGGAAACACTGCTGTTCGGCATTAAGCACGGAAAGATGACCGATGGAGAAATGCACATCGACCCCACTACCAAGGACCGGTTTCTGCGGGGGCTGCAAAGGACGGACGAAAACGGATGGGTCAGATTTACCACCGTCTTTCCCGGCTGGTACGAAGGGCGGGTGCCGCACGTTCACGCCAAGATCCTCCTGGGCGCCAACGAGGAACTGAATACACAGTTCTACTTCGATACGGATTACTGCAACCGTATCTACACCACCCAGGCGCCCTACGATAAGTACGGTGAGTTTCCCGTGTCGATGAAAGACGATATCGTGCTGGCCGAAAACCCGACGGCCGACGGCCTGCTGCTGAAGGTCGAAGGGGAACCCGCACCAGGGCAGGCGCTGAAAGCGAGTGCAAGAATTGGGATAAAGACTGCCTGAAGACTTGGTCATTTGATCGGCAATAGAACTGGGGGGCCTGTAGTGGGCGCATTTAGGATCGCGTCCTACGACGATGCCGTTTGCGATCTCCATTCCAGAGGCGTTTTCCCAAATTCTTTTTTAATACCCTGGTGAAGTAACTGGGGTCATTAAAACCGCAGTCATAAGCGACGGCCGTGATGCTCAATTCCTGATCCTGTAATAATTCCTTGGCTTTTCTTAACCTGATATTCCGGATAAAACGGTTAGGCGTTAATCCGGTAAGTGCATATAACTTTCGGCCAAACTGGGAATGGCTGAGGTGCAATTCACCGGCCAATTGCTCGACCGTAAAGTTAAAATCACTGATATGTGCTTCAATAATTTCTCTTATTTTAATGACAAATGCATCATCTTGTTTTGATGTACTGCGATCGCCGACTTTGGTCTCTGTAGATTTGAGCAGGCCGGCCAGATTTTGATGATATCGCTGCAAATTATTCCTGAGCTCAAAGAGGTTGTTGATATTTAAAAGCAATTCTTGTTTGTCAAAAGGCTTGGGTAAATAGGCATTGGCGCCCAACTCCAGCCCTTCAATTTTGCTGTCCATGTCTGCCCGGGCGGTAAGCATGATTACCGGGATATGATCTGTTCGTTCATCGGCTTTGAGTGGCTTTGTTGCATGAATAACTTCAACAGATGAAGCCCCTTATCCATCCCTTCTCTCAAGCAACTTCAACTTTATGAGAATCGGGCATACCTTGGGCTGTCATTATATTGATCAGCTTTATCTTTTAAGCGGTTTCATTCTTCTGAGTTTGCAGCTTTCGAGAGTAAAGCATCGGTCCGAAAATCATCTTGAAACGAAACATAGCTGTTTCTGATAAACTTCGCTTGTGGTAACCACTATTTTTCTTCCACTGTTTCAGGCCGACTGTATCAATTTGTTCAAGAATTTTATTTCGACGGTGATCCAATATATTTCCCTTTTCATCGGCCCAGTAGACGGCGTTCTCTCTGGGAGGAATAATGCCGATGATGTCATTTTCCTCCAAACAGTCCCAGCACTTCTCCATATCGTAGGCGCCATCGCCGGAAGCTTCGTCCACCTGCCCTGTGGAATAGTCACTTCGTGAATTCCACAGGGCCTGTTCTTCGATCTGATCGACCAAAGGCTCCAACTGCGAACCATCATCAACATTATTTTCAGTCAGCGTGTGAGCATAGATGAATCCCGTTTTGGGGTCAACACCAAGATGAAGCTTTCGCCAGGTCCGGCGCTTGCTGTACCCATGTTTTCTGACTTTCCCTGCCGGCCGGCAGGCGGCCACTCTCCCTCGCCATGAATCTTGACTCCAGTGGAGTCGATGGCGATGTGCAGAGAACCGGAAGGGGGAATGTCAAAAGGTTCAATGCCCAGTGTCGCTGCCCGTCGGTTGATCTAGTGCTCTGTGTATTAAGTTAGTTAGCATTTTGAAGAGGGGATTTTTTCCTCAATCAAGGCGCTGCGGAGCCTCGTAGCCTTAGCTACGAAGGCGAGTACGTAACGAAGAGTGAGGGAAAAAGAACCCTTCAAAATGTTGAAAAATTTAGTACACAGTGTACTAGTACACCGTGTAAAAAGTTTATGCGTATTTTTCATTATCTGGATTTACAGCGCAATACCTTCGATTTAATTTTTCTCGAGCGATTTGCGGAGTAAATTGCCAGTTGATCTTAACACCCTTTTGGGAACGTTCTTTGAAAAATGACAACACTTCAGATTCCAGCTTTTTCATGCATGGGATCCTTCGATTTAAACACTGCTTGGCCAGCACCGAAAATTCGATTTCGATCATATTGAGCCAAGAGGCGTGCTTGGGGGTGTAGATGAATTCCATTTTCTGTGTCAACTGCGCGGCCGTTTCTGCTTCAAAGTGCTCATAGAAGGAATCATAGCCGTGTGTATTCAAGTTGTCCAAAACGATTAAGAGTCGTTTTGCCTTTGGATATAACTGGGTCAATTCCTGCATGAACAGTGCAAATTCCTTTTTGGTGCGCTGCGACCTGATATGCGCAAATCGTTTTCCCGTCAGAGGTTCTATAGCTGCCAAGACGCAACACGTCCCATGCCTGATGTATTCGTAGTCTTCCTTGGCTACCTGTCCGGGCTTCATGGCCAGGCCTTCGATGGTCTCTCCAATTAGCACGCAAGGCCGCTCATCAAAGCAAATCACGGGATGATCCGCATTGTAAGGCAAAAGATAGAGTCGAAGAATCATCTCTAATCTGGCCAAAAATTGAGCCGTTACTTTTCGGATGCACCACTGGCGTTTTCGGTGAGGCTGCAATTCATTTTTTTTAAAATGATGCCGACTTGTTTGAAGGAAATGGATTCCACAATTTCCAATTCCACCAATTTATCGGCCAGCAACCTTAGACTCCAGCGTGCATAACCTTCGGGAGGCTCAGAACAGGCGATAGCTGTGATTTTGGCCCGATCTTGGCCACTTAAGCCAGCAGGCCGGCCCGAGCGGGGCTTGTCATCCAAAAAGGAAAGCCCCTCGGTTTGGTATTTTTTGGCCCAGCCACGGACCGTTCCGTAACTCCTGTTCAACGAGTGGGAGACTTCCTGAAAGGTCTTGCCTGAATGGAGCGCCAAAAGGGCTTGAGCACGCTGCTGCTTGAGCACTCTTAGGCGACCTTTGCTCAGAAGGACTCGTAAATACTCTTCATCGGATTTGCTTAATTTGACGTGTTGCTTTTTCATGGCGATGCTTTTTTGGCATCGCCAAAATACATATTTATTTTTTACACGGTGTACTAGTGCCTCGGGCATTAAGTCTGTGACACTTAAGTTGAAGTTATTTTGTAGCTAACCGAGGCGGAGGTTCCCGCGCATAGCAGCGCTACGTAAGGGGTTCTCCAACGAAGGGTAGCTGCAAAAGAACGAAACTTGGGGTGTCGAGGATTTAATGCCCGAGGCACTAGCTGACTTGCTGGCCAGCATGGATACAGACAAGGTTTTAGCTTTTAAAGTCTCCGAAAAGGCGCAAGCTCGTCTGGAAGAACTGCTTGAAAAAAACACCGCCGAAATAGGAATTTATTTTCGGCCAGTTCCTTAATTCCTGTGAACCGGTCGAAAAGAACTATCTTTAATAATTGTTGGTTGAGATTGAAAAACCAATACTTAGATTATGGAACTCAAACTTAATATCGGATATACGGAGCTCCTGGAACTGATAAAACAGCTACCGGTAAGTCAGCTAAAGAAGCTAAAAGCAGATCTTGCTTTAATCAACACCGACAGAGACATTGAAAAAGAGAGAGGTAAATTTCAGGAATTCCTTCTACAAGGCCCCGTAATGGATGATGATCAGTATGAGGATTTTCTCACTAACCGGAAATACTTCAATGTATGGCGGACGAAGTAATCTGCCTGGATACATCCGTTCTGATAGATTATTTCAGAAAAACCAAAAAGAAGAATTCGTTCCTTTTGGAATTGACTCAGCAGTATTCCTCCTTTGCCGTATCCATCGTTACTAAATTTGAAATACTCATTGGCAGCAATCAAAAGCAAGAAGAATTTTGGGAGGTGTTTTTTCAAAATACATTGGTGCTGCCCTTTGATGATAAATCAAACGAAGAAGCCGTTAACATATTTAAAGAGCTTAAAAGAGCAGGGAATTTGATCGATATTCCAGATTTGTTTATTGGAGCCACTGCAAAAGCCTACAATCTGAAATTAGCTACTTTAAACGAAAAAGACTTTGTACGGATTGACGGACTAGAATTACTTACCAAGAAAAATAAATGAATAAATAATTTGAAACCATTGGAAAATGCCCACCAGGCTCCACCCCCTTCCGTATAGCTCAAAAAATCAAATAAACGACTACATACCTCTCCAAAACCTCCCCAAATCCAAGGACCAGAAGATTGGGAAAAAACTGTTATATTTATTCAGAGCTTATTGGGAGTTTACCCTTTGGCCTGCAAATGACCATCTATGGAACCTCACTTTGCCATTTCTTCGCCCCATAGCGCCACTATGAGGCTCAAAAATGGCTTCGTGAGAACCCAAATCTGATCATTTTCGGCATCAAAAGCAAACTCCCAACAAGCTCTTTTCCCAAACACAACCTATGGATATTATTTTTCTCGCCTACGCCAATTCTTCCACCAGTCCACTGCCGACCCTGAGCCGCGAGGATGACGGCGTGTTCAGCGTGCTGGTCAACCGGCAGCTGAAGGGGCACTTCTTACTCCATCGCGATTCCTTTACCACGCTTGAAAAGATCAACGAGTATCTCGGGAAATACGGGGAGCGGCTGGCGCTGTTCTCCTTCAGCGGACATGCGGACGGAGCGACGCTCCATCTCGGCGACGGCAGCGCGAATGCCCGGGGTATCGCCCACCAGCTGGGAGCCAGCGCCCGGGCGGGCAAGCTGAAGCTGGTGATCCTGAACGGCTGTTCGACGGCGGGACAGGTGAAAGCGCTGCTGGAAGCAGGCGTGCCGGCAGTGATCGCCACCAGCGCGCCGGTGGGCGACCGCAGCGCTGCCGAGTTTAACCTGAGCCTGTTCCGGGGCTTTAGCGAGCGGCGGCTGACGATCCGCGAAGCCTTTGAACAGGCGCTGGGGGCGGCACAGGCGGCGACGGAACGCGACCTGCGCCTGGAGGAGATCCCCCGCGGGCTGGACCTGCGGGAGGCTTCCACGCCCGGGGAACAAGCGCTTTGGGGCCTCTACTGCCGTGACCCGCAGGCGCTGGAGGTATATCCTTTGCCCAGACGGACGGACGTTTCCGGACGACCGGGCTATGAACCCAATGATCTGCTGACCCAGGTGCTTTTCGATACGCTGCGCAAAGTGGGCTGCCGCGAGGTCCGCAACCTGCACGAGCAGGAGGAAGAAGGAGAGTACGTGGAGCCGGCCAGGAAGCAGCGGGCCGTCGTCAATGTGCTGCCCTTTCCGGTGGCGATCCACCTCCAGAAGCTGATCTGTCCGGTGGAGCAGGATAACGAAGGCTTCGACAAGGTGAGCCTGCGGCGCCTGGAACAGACCGGCGCCGTCTTTCACAGCACGGTGGAGTTTATGGCTTGCATCATGCTGGCCCAGCTCTGGGAAGTGAAACTGACCGGGCCCGCCGGCGCCTTGCCGGAATCCCTGCGGGAAACGATCCGCGACTATTTCCGGCTGCCGGCAAAGGAGCGGGCGGTATTCGACTTTCTGCCTTTCATTCGCAGCATCCGCCGATACCTCGATACCCTCAATGAGGGGGAAGGCATTCCTTATTTTGTGGAGGAGCTGGGCCACTTAAAGGAGCTCGTCCGGGAAACGCAACCCTTTGCCGTGGCCTGCGACTACCTGGCGCATCTGCGCCGGCAGACCGTGGCCGGACGCATCGAAGAAGCCGAGGTACCGGAGATGTGTGAAGAGGCCGAATCGCACCTGGCGGCCTTTTTTGCCGAGCTGGGTTTTCTGCATCGCTACACCCTGACCAGCATCCAGAACATCGATATCCGCAAATACCGGCACCACCTGGCGCCGACCTTTAGCCACGAGACGGTGAAGCTGATGCATGCCTTCGGCAAGGCGGAACAGATCTACTACCTGCTGCCGACCTTTCTCGACAACCGGGGCGTGGCGCTGATCAAAGGTAAAATGCGGGTGAGCAATATCCGCAGGAAGGAATTTGCCGGGGAGGAGCTGGGCTTTCTCAACCTGTCGCCTTTCATCATCGATCGCAATGCCTTCGAGGAGCATACGGACCGCTCGAATCTGCTGTTTTTCGCGCAGCCGGGACCGGAAGAGGGCGCGTATGTGTATCGAAGCGTCAAACGGCCGGACCATCGCCAGGACCGGCTGGAGGTGCGCCGTGACGGGCCCTTCGAGGCGGTGGTGGAGCAGCTGGAGGCCTTTAGGGAAATGATTTTAAAATCCTGAAATGGATATCAGCCAGACACACATACGCAGTCCTTTCAAGTTTCTGGATCCGTACCGGCGGGAGGATGGGCCTATCTTCTTTGGGCGAAATGAAGAGGTGGAGCTCCTGTATGAGTATGTCAACAAGAACCGGCTGGTGCTGGTGTACGGGCAGTCGGGCACGGGGAAGACGAGTCTGGTGCAGTGCGGCTTGGCCAACCGCTTCGAGGTGACCGACTGGCAGCCCTTCTTCATCCGGCGCGGTAAGGATATCAACGCTTCGCTTCGGCAGGCGCTGTCGCAATCGCGGGCCCTGGGCGGCAAGGTCATAACGGAAGACAACCTGCTGGAGGCGCTCGATGCGATCAGCACCCGCTACATGCGGCCGGTATACCTGATCTTCGATCAGTTTGAAGAGCTGCTCATCCTGGGGCAGGAACAGGAAGAGGAGAAAACCCAATTTATAGCGACTATCCGGCAAATCCTGAAGTCGGAGGAAGCGCAGGCCGTCAACCTGCTCTTTATTCTTCGAGAAGAATACTTTGCCTGGCTCGACGATTTCGAGCAGGCGATTCCGCTGTTCACGCAGCGGCGTCTGCGGGTGGAGCCCATGCGTCCCGCCCGGCTGGAAGAGGTGATCCTCGAATCCTGCGATTCCTTTCAAATCACCCTGGAAGGAGGGCGGGCCGGCGCCCGGCAGATCATCGAGAACCTGCGCACCAAAAAGCAGGATCCTCAGGCAGCCCGTGGAAAGGGGCAGGTACCGCTGCCTTACCTGCAGGTGTACCTCGATATGCTGTGGCGGGAAGATTTCCGGCGCACCTACCCCAACGGCTGGGAAGGCAAAGGGTTGCCTCCCCTCGAATTTACCGGGGAGGAGATCGAAGCATTCGGCATTATTGACGACGTGCTGGACCGGTTCCTGGAGGAGCGCACCGCGGCGATCCAGCGATCGCTGGCAGATTCCTTTCCCGGCGTAGATGAAGATACGGTCAGCCAGGTGCTCGATGATTTTACCACCGATGAGGGTACCAAGCGCCCCGTGGCGTATAATCTGGAAGACGGCCGGATCGAGGTGCCCGATCAGGCGCCGGCCTACCTCAGGCAGCTGTCCGCACCGGTGCGTACCGCCTGTCTGAATGCGTTGGAGGAGAGCCGTATCCTGCGCGCCGGCGACGATACCTACGAGCTGGCCCACGACACGCTGGCCGCGCTGATCGAAGGCAAACGCTCGGAAGAACGCCGCCGGCTGTATCGTCTGCGCCGGCTGGTGCGCAGCAATTATGAGCTGAACCAACCGCTCACGGCGGGCCACCTGGCCGAGATCGGCGATGAAACGGACAAGTTGCTGCTGGAACCGGCGCACCGGCAGTTTGTGGAGGAAAGTCGACAGTTGAGGGAGGAAGAACAGGCGGCTGCCCTGAAAGAAGAGCGCCGGCGGCGAAGATGGGCTAATTTAATTGCAGTTGTGGGGATCGTGCTGGCAAGCCTGGCAGGGTGGCAGTGGTGGGTGGCTGGAACAGCGAAAAATGAGGCTATCACTGCTCAGGAGGAGACAATCGCCGCACTGGCTCAAGTAGAACAAGCAAAAGACTCAATTGAGCTTCAAAAGAATATTGCCCTTACGGCACAACGAGCGGCACAAGATTCAGCTAAGGTAGCCCAAAGCCAGCGACTGAAGTCTGACTCCCTGGCCAAAGAAACTCAACGCGCCCTGGCTAACCTCCAAACGGCCACGTCCCGCATTGTTTTAGATGTCCTGGCCGATGCCGAGACGGATATCTACCATCTGCGGTACCGGCAGGCCCTGAGTAAATACGAGAATGCCCGGCAAACGGGACTCAACGCGGAAGCCCGACCCATTTGGATTAGGGGGATGATGGACCGGGCCTATTTTTACAACGAAATTGGACGTGAGGATCCGTTGCGACGGGATACGGCATTCAACCTGACTCGGCAGCTGGCAAGGGAAGCCAGCGTCAGAAGCCCTGCAGACAATGAGTACGGGAAAGTCGGAGCGGTGCTGAAGCAAATTGATCCGGCTTGGTATGATTCCCTGAGGCGTCGCTACTATCCGGTGATGCTGGAGGTAGCCGGAGGGATCGCCTCCGGAGAAAACTTTGCGGGAGATACGATCGAGACTTCTCAGCTGGCGCAGACCGAAACGACGATGTGGCAGTATAGTCTGTATTGCGAGAGCAGTAAGGAAGATAGTATGAAGAGAATAAGGCCCCAGGTTGGGTGGGGACTGGATGGGGACAATCCGGTCGTATTCGTCAACTGGTACGATGCGGCGCGTTATGCCAATTGGTTGAGTAATCGCCGGGGGCTGGATACGGTGTATCAATTTGTTAGGCAGATCAATGAGGATGATTGGGAAATTGAGATCCAGGAAGAGGCGGACGGTTATCGCTTGCCGAAGGAATCGGAATGGGAATATGCGGCCCGGGGCGGAGCGGATCAACAAGACTTTAGGTATAGTGGCAGTGATGAACTGAAGGAGGTAGGATGGTATTCCGGGAATAGCGGCAACCGTACCCATCCGGTGGCACGGTTGGCGCCGACGCGCCGGGGAGAGCTGGAGCTTTACGACATGAGTGGGAATGTGTGGGAGTGGTGTGAGGATAGGCGGGGCAGGCACCGTGTTATTCGCGGCGGCTCGTGGGTCGACTACGCCTTCTACGCGGAGGTTTACCACCGGCGCCTCCCCTACCCGGGCCACCGCCGCGTCTACTTCGGCTTCCGTCTTTCCAGGAGCGGGAGGGATTAAATTACTTTTACTAGACTTGCCGCGGTGGGATCTATCGGGTAATTAAAATGGATCTTTTTGTTCCACTCTTCGGCTTTTTATCGTCACGTAGCTGGGCTATGCTCCTCAAAAAAGCCTGTGATTGGTACAAAAATCTCTCATTTTTCTAACCCGATTGCCCCACCGCAGCAAGTCTGAATTTTTTTACTTTTTTATATTTTGCAATATTCAAGTCTGGGTAGAGCAAGGGGAAGGCATCCGGTTCCGAAGGCCTGCGTAGCTTTAGGATCGCCTCCCCGATAACCATCCGTTTTGACTTGATCTTTTTCGCGTATCCTGCGTTGGCGAAATGATTGCATAGCCCGCTATGCGCACATTTCACCGCCTTGTCTACACGAAAAATAGCTGCGCCAAATTCGGACGCTTATCGAGAATGCGATCCTAAGGCCCGGAAGCGGATGCCTGCGGGAGGCCCGCGCGGGGTTGCCATTTGTACCTATCTTTTCGGGGCTTTTTTAACTTTCGGAAATCTGTACAAAGCGAATTACCTGAAGCAGCTTTCCGCCTTTAGTGCTGCGGGTAAAGGATGTATGTTTTGCACCCATAAATTATGTTTAATCTAATAAGGGTACGTAAAGGGTAGATAAATTTTGGGTCTACCCCCTGCGCCCCCGCCAGCGGGGGATACCGCTCTAACATGCTGCTTTAACAGGTTCAGGCCAGGCTTTGGATTTTTCCTTGCATACCGGGGGCAGAAGACGGCTGTTAGCTTGGTCTCCCCCGCTGGCGGGGTTTGGGGGGTGGAACATTCGCATTCTTTTCAATCCATTCGGCAATCATAGAACTTACCTCCATGATTCTGTTTAAAACTTCCCAATTAGAAAATCTTAGGACTGTAAATCCGGCTGCTCGCAAATCTGCGTCCTTTTTCTGATCTCTGCGATAGCCTTCCTGGGAATCATGTGTGATACCATCTACCTCAATAATCAGAAGAAGTTCCTTACACATGAAGTCGGCAATATAATTCAAAACGGGTCTCTGTCTTCGAAATTGGTACCCTTTCATTTGCCGCCGAGCGAGGACGTATTTCCACATGCAAGCCTCCGCTTTATTCATATTTTTACGGAAGTGATTAGCCAACGGTTGGAGTTTCTTATTGTAATGATAATTGTTAATTAGTGAGGCTTTTTCCATGGAAAAAGGGGCTTTGATGTTTTGTGCACTTTAAAAGTACAAACATTTAACAATTTGTTTTCATTGCTACTGGCTTTTTTCCCTACCAGTACTGGTCTCTTGTGTTGGAAATATTATGTCTATTAGTAGTATCCACCCCCTGTTTCCCCCGCCAGCGGGGGATACCGCTCTGACATTCCGCTCTAACATGCTGCTTTAGCAGGTTCAGGCCAGGCTTTGGATTTTACTTGCATACCGGGGGCAGAAGACGCCTGTTAGCGCGGTTTCCCCCGCTGGCGGGGGATTTAGGGGGTGGACTTCCCCATTTCCCCGAATTAATTCTTGAAAATCAATTTCTGAAAGCACGAAAGATCACATTCTACTTATAGAATCCCGCCATACGGATCTGCATAACAAAGTAAAAAAAGCAGTGCCTCACAGGCCTCTCTCTCCCTCCAAATAATACACATGCGCATTCTCCATCCCGCCAACCGGCAGCCGCCGGGAGGAGATCGCTGATCACGCGTTCATTTTTTACGACTACTGCTGTGTTGATCTCCAGTAGTTTCTCCTGTATGGTGTATACGATTCAACAACGGTTTTATCAGGAAGGACAGTGAATTCGGCCATACGGCCCGTCTGGGAAGTGGGAATTTTTACCCGACCAAGAGGAACTTGGGCGGGCGGAAGTCGCCTGCCTGCCGGCGAGGCAGGGAATCCCTTACGAAGTAAGCATTTTTCCGACTTCCGCTTTCCGCTTTCCGACTTTCGCCCAAACAATCATCTGAAAGATAGGGTGTCAATGTTATGTAAGCATTTTACATGAGAAACTGCTGTGTTAATCTCCTGTGAAACACGTAATTGGCTGTATATCAGTTGAGAAAGCTTTATCTATTTTCCTCCGGTGCGTCAAATCCGCCAATTTCCCAATTCCCTTTTGATTCATATCGACCAATTTTTGAAGAAAATAGGCTAACCCCCTGGTCGCTGCTTCGGATATATTTGAACCATCCCCCCGGTGATAGATATCGACATTGGTTTTCCAGTCGATCATCTTCAAACTATTTTTTTTAAACCCTTAAAATGTGCAACCATGAAAAACATGCTATTACCCTTAGTCCTGTTAGGCGTACTGATGCTCTCCGCCTGTGAAAAAGAACAGGTTCAGCCGGTGGAAAAGGAGGTCGCTCCAGAATTGGCTTTGGAGATGCGAAGCCTGGACGGCGTTGAAGAGATCGATTTCTTTGTCCAGGGAAAAACGAGCGGTGCGGAAAATCCCGTTGACGACAGCAATTGTTTGCCCGATTTTCCTCTAGCCGATCAGCGGGGAAAAGGCGTTATGCCAACTTATGGTCCTGTAGACATAAGGTTCACCTTCTGCGTCGATCCCACTGGGATCCCTCAGGGGGCCATCGATTATTTTAACGCCAAAGCGACCTTTACACTGGCCAATGGCGATGAACTTTACGCCGAAGGAGAGGGAACGGTGATCATCAACAATCCCGATGCCAACCCCAAGGCTTTCTTCAAAGACAAATTCTATTTCACGGGCGCCAAAGTGGATGGAGAGATGAAGCCTGCTTCCGGCTTTTTCATGACCGACAGCAAGGTGTTTAACATCTTTACGCCCCGGGAATTTACCCGGCATAAGCTGACCGGAGAGTTGAAAATCGGTGAGTAGTGGGGGGAGAAATTGTCTCATAAGCAAGGCGGTGCGCCGCCTTGCTTATGAGACAAGACCGGGTTTTACCGTCAGGTGTTGCAAAAATTGTCAATATGCGTCAGGGACGCTCTGTACGATGAAGCTCCAAAAAAGATTTTGGACATGGCTACAGGAGATAGCTTTCCACTTCTTTTCCTTCCGGAGAATTTTAAGGGATCACTTCACAACTCATCCCTTTCCCCTTCACGGTAATACACATGCGCATTCACCACCCCGCATCCCCAGCCGGAGACCATTCGAATCAGTCCTTTTAGCGGTGTTATCCTGGTGACAGGCTGGGGCTTGAGTTGACGGGTTTGAGGATCATACCATTCGGGATCAATATGATATCTATGCTTTCACCAACATCTCCTCCAGTTCTTCGAGTGATCGTCCCTTCGTCTCCGGCACCACCATTAAAATGAAAAACAAGCCCAGGGCGGCGAATACGCCGTAGATCAGGAAGGTGAGCGAAGTGCCGAAATTGGCCAGTTCCCAGGGGAATACCAGCTGTACGGTAAAACTGACGGCGGAATTGATGAGGCCGACGAAGGAAATGGCCAGGCCGCGAATCCGGTTGGGAAACAGTTCCGAAAACAATACCCACATTACCGGCCCGATGGAAATGGCGAAGGAGGCGACGAAGCCCAGTATACTGACCAGGATCAGTACCGCGTTGATGTTGGCGGCGGCGGTGATGAGTTCCGATTCATATGTTTTCGCGAGATCTTCCCCTATCGCCGCACCCAGCGCCTGTTTGTAGGTCAGGTCGCTGTCGAAGGTAATGTCCAACAGAGAGGCGATCCCTTCCCGGTCTATCTCCGCCGGCAGGCTGTTGAGGGTTGCTTCACTGAGGGTATAGGTGGACTTACCAAAACCATAAGATAAAAGGAACATAAAAACGGCAATCCCGCCTATTCCGTAAATGAGCAGGGGTTTCCGCCCCAGTTTGTCCACGAAAGCAATGGCCAGAACGGTAAATACCAGATTTGCCAGACCGACCAGGATGGCCTGCACGAAAGACGCATCGGTGCCGATGCCCGACTGTTCGAAGATCATCGGGGCATAAAAGAACACGGAATTGATGCCTGTGATCTGTTGCAGGACGGCCACTACCACACCGATTGTCAGTACCAGGGTCAAAGCGGGTTTGAAAAGCTCCGCCAGGGGTAATTGCTCTTTCCGGTCATCGGTCTTCAGGCTTGCCCGTACCTGTTCCAGATCACTTGCGGCCTGTTCGGCGCCGTGTGCTTTCGTCATTACCGACAGGGCTTCTTCGTAATTCGCCTTCATGATCAGCCAGCGCGGGCTGCGGGGAACGAAAAACAGCCCGAAGAAATACAGCACGGCAGGCAGGGTTTCCACTCCCAGCATCCACCTCCAGTTGTAGGCGTCAAATTTGAGGGCCGCTGCCCAGGGCGCCTCCGACTGCCCCATCTGTAAGATCAGGTAGTTGGTAAAAAAGGCTACGGAGATGCCGATGACGATATTTAACTGGTTGAAGGAAACCAGCCGTCCCCGCATGGAGGGCGGGGAGATCTCCGCAATATACATCGGAGCGATAATCAGGGAGGCGCCTACGCCCAGACCACCGATCATTCTGGCGATCACCAGAAAAAGAAAAGAGGGCGCCAGTGCGGATCCTATAGCGGAAACCGCGTATAAGACCGCCGCAAAGGTCAGTACCAATCTCCGCCCGATCCTGTCGCTCAGGGGCCCCGCCGCCATCATGGCGAGGGTCGCCGTCAGCGTCAGGGAACTGACCGCCCAGCCCAGTTCCAGTTTGCTCAACCCGAATTCGATTTCGATAAACTTGTTCACCCCCGATATGACCGAAGCGTCGAATCCCATCAGAAAGCCGCCCAGGGCTACGATCAGGGCAACCCGGATGATAAACTGGTTGTTTTGCATAACTTCTCAATTGTGAATGGCGCTTAAATCCTTTTTTTAAATTCGAATTTAAGATACCTAAAAAACTGAATATCCGGCAGGAGAACGAGGCCACGCGGCGGGTGTTCCTGCTGTCCTCTTCGGATGATGGTAAAACCTGGACCACCCCAAAGGAGATCACCGTCGATGTGAAAAAGCCCGACTGGACCTGGTACGCAACCGGGCCCGTGCACGGCATTCAGCTGGAGGAAGAGCCGTACCGGGGGCGGCTGATCATTCCCTGCGATCACATTGAAGCGGAGACGGAGGATTACTACTCCCATATCATTTTCTCGGATGATCACGGCGTCACCTGGCAGCTCGGCGGGCGCACGCCGCAGGACCAGGTCAACGAATGCACCGTCGCTGAGCTTAGCAACGGCACCCTGATGCTGAACATGCGCAACTACGACCGCAACTTCCGCACGCGCAAGATCTCTCTCAGTGAGGATGGCGGTATGACCTGGAGTGATATCCATGCCGACAGCACACTGGTGGAACCTATTTGCCAGGCGAGTATGCTGAATTATGTCTTTGAAAATGCTGAGCAAAAGGTACTTCTATTTCTGAATCCCGCTCATCGCGAAAAGCGAATAAACATGACCCTCCGGATCAGCGAAGATGAAGGCAAAAGCTGGGATCGTGCTATTCAACTCTGGGCAGGCCCGGTGGCCTACTCCGATATGGTGCAGCTGACGGACGGTAATCTGGGTTGCCTGTTCTAAGCGGGCGATGACTCGCCCTATGAGGGCATTGTTTTTAGACGCCTCCCCGATACGCTCTTATTGAATTAGACGAGGTCAGGAGTAGAAGAAGTTAATTTTTTCCTGACACCTATCCCCGATCTTCACCCATTGCAAGGTTTCCGTAAGGAAAATAAGTATATTGGCCGCGATTGGAAGCCCTTTTCAGGATGGGCTTTGGCGAGGCTGAGTGATTATTGGATAAGCGCTAAAAAAATCAGGTAAGATGTTCGATCAGCTCAAGTTCCGGTACCGGGCCTGGAGATATGCCAGTTTACTGGACAGAGCCGAAATTGAATGTATCAACAGGCAACTTCAGGCAGGGCAACTGGCGGTCGACGTGGGCGCTCACAAGGGCGGGTATCTGTATTGGCTTCGCAAAGGCGTAGGCAGGACCGGAAGGGTCGTTGCCTTTGAACCCCAACCCGTTCTTTCCGCCTACCTCAGTTCCATTGTACGTAAAATGGGTTACGGCAATGTAGTCATTGAGAACAAGGGCGTGTCTTCCGAAAGCGGCTTTTTCGATCTGTATATCCCTGATAACGGCAAGTTATCTTCTCCCGGGGCCCGGTTGGATGCCGGAACGGAGGAAGACAATACCTTCCGGAAAGTGCAGATAGAGACGGTTGCGCTCGATTCGTATTTTCAAGAAAGGAAAAAAAAGATTGCCCTGTTAAAGATAGATGTGGAAGGGCATGAACTGGAGGTATTCAGAGGGGCGGAAATAATTCTCGGGGAGGACAGGCCTCTGTTGCTCTTCGAATGTGAACAACGGCATCATCAGGATTTGGATATCGCGGAAATCTTTGCTTTTCTGAAGGAAAGAGGATATGAGGGCAGCTTTATATACCGGGGGCAACGGCTGCCCATCGAGCAATTTTCCGTAGAGCAACATCAGACGAGCAAACACTTCAAAGACGCAGACTATTGTAATAACTTCGTTTTTCAAGCGGTATAGACTTTCTTGCCTGATGACGGGCAACTGCTCAAAAAACTGCGGGTGATAATCGAATACGGTTGAAGGGACTGCCTGAAGCAAGCATCTTGCACCCCGAACCAACTAAAACCACCCATGACCAAGCAAACGGTAGTCAATCCACTTAAGAAGGTAATTGTAAAACGCTCCAAGCGCCTCTGGTCGCTCGATATGCTGCGCGGCGCCGTCATTGTGCTCATGGCGCTCGACCACGTACGGCACATCTGGGCGTCTACTCCCTTTGATCCCACCGATCTTAGTCAGACCAGCGTCGCCTGGTTTTTCTCGCGCTGGGTCACCCACTTCTGTGCGCCGGTGTTTATCTTTCTGGCCGGGACGAGCGCTTTTCTGTACGGTCACAAGCTGGCCGATCCCGGTAAACTCAGCCGCTGGCTGCTGACGCGGGGCATCTGGCTGGTGGCTGTGGAATTATTGATCGTCAATCCAGGAATGATCTTCGGTGCGCCCTGGGTCGAAGGCTTTTTTCTTCTGCAGGTCATCTGGGCCATCGGCTGGTCGATGATCGCTCTGGCGGTACTGGTCCACTTGCCCTTCCGATGGATCGCCGGCATTGGCCTGACCATGGTGGCGGGGCACAATTTGCTCGATGGTATGGCGCCGGAGCATTTCGGCGCCTTTGCCTGGCTATGGCAGCTCCTCCACGTCGGCGACAGCTGGATCAGCCTGGGAGAAGGCCGGCCGGGACTTTACGCTCTTTACCCCCTCATTCCCTGGGTAGGCGTCATGGCGCTGGGCTATGTTTTTGGTAAAGTGATGACTTGGGAGACTGGTCGTCGCAAACGATGGCTGTGGAGGGGTGGCGTGGGGCTGTTGCTACTCTTTGTCACCTTGCGCTTCACGAATTGGTACGGCGACCCGCAACCCTGGGCGGTACAGGACCGGGCAGCAGTATTTACGCTGTTGTCCTTCCTCAATGTATTCAAATACCCACCTTCCCTGCTGTACCTCTGTCTGACCCTGGGCGCCGCCCTGCTTTCCCTGGCCTGGCTGGAAGATCAACGCGGCGCGGCCGCCCGGGTACTACGCACCTTTGGGCGGGTGCCTTTCTTCTTCTACGTCGTTCACTTTCCGCTTATCAACCTCGGCGCTTATATTTATCACTACCTCCGGTACGGCTACGCCTTCAAATTCCTGACTACCCCACAGGAAAACTGGCCGGCGGAATACGAGGCCAGCTTCCTGCTGATGCTGCTCATATGGGGGATAGTCAGCGTATTGATGTATTTTTTATGCAAATGGTACGAAGGGTATAAGTTCCGGCACGATTACTGGTGGCTCAAGTATTTATAAGTAAAATTTAAAGGTGAATTGGGTTGTCCTCTTAGCCATTCGCTCTGCCAGCAAGGGGCATAGTGCATGGCCGGCAAATCAGGAATCTGCAAAATTATACTGACTTAATTGGTTTGAGAAACTTCTCAAATCAATTTACGTCGAGTATAATTTTGTCCGGATACTTTAGTCTCAGGCACCGAAATGCCGAACCCGGCAGTATTGAACAATCGGCCCTACCGATCTTTTGGGAAAAGGAATGTCTAACTTTCTAAAAATTAACCCGACCTGACATGTATCAAAAACCCAATGATCGACTCGACCGGCAAACCTGTATCGTTACCGGGAGCAATTCCGGGATCGGTAAAGCGGTGGCTCTGGCCATGGGAAAAGACGCCGCCAATGTTGTTGTAAATTACGTGACCGATCCGGAGGCGGCCGAAGAAGTAGCCGAAGAGATTCGCAACAATAACACGAACGCGGATGCGATGACCTACGAGGCCGATGTCAGCCGGGAGGATCAGGTGCAGGCGATGTTCGCTGCAGCCGTTGAGGAATATGGAACCGTTGATATTCTGGTGGCTAATGCCGGGATACAGCGCGATGCACCTTTTCATGAGATGACCCTGGACCAGTGGCAACAGGTTATCGACGTCAATCTGACCGGTCAGTTTCTCTGCGCCCGGGAAGCTATCCGTGAGTTTTTACGACGAGGGCGCAGAGAAGATGTGTCTCACGCCCTCGGTAAGATCATTCACATGAGTTCGGTGCACGAGGTGATACCCTGGGCGGGTCATGCCAATTATGCTGCTTCCAAAGGCGCCATCGTGATGCTGATGCAATCGCTGGCCCAGGAGTACGGACCGGAAGGCGTACGGGTCAACAGCATCGCTCCCGGGGCGGTCAAGACGCCTATTAACAAGGAAGCCTGGTCCGACCCGCAGGCCCACGAAAACCTGATGAAACTGATTCCGTACAAGCGGATCGGCGAGCCGGCCGATATCGGTGCGGTAGCCGTCTGGCTGGCCTGTGATGAATCGGACTATGTCAACGGCTCGACGATCTTTGTCGACGGGGCGATGACTTGTTATCCGGGATTCACAGAGGGTGGTTAATTTGAAATCCCACTCTTTCTGGAAAGTTGCCCAGTGCCGCCGGTACTAATGGGGAGAATTACGGACTGCCAAAGTGCCGGCTGATATCACTCTTCGATTTCCAACAGGTAAACTTCTCCCTTGCGTTCCTCCAGCGGCAGGATCAACTTGTCGTCGGCGACGGCGAATTTGGTGTTTAGAATGGATTCCGGGAGCCCGACGGAAAGCTGTTCGAAATTGGTGATGGGAAAGACTTCGCCGCCGCTGGTCGGTTTGGCCCAGAGGTTACAGGCGTCATTGCGGTCGGAGACGAAGAAGAACCAGCGGCCATTGGGAGACCACATTGGCCAGCCTTCCTGGGCCGGATCTTCCAGGAGTACCATGGGCCGGCTGCCGTCTGCCGCCATGATCCAGATATCGTTCTGTCCTCCTTTATTAGAGATAAAAGTAATATTTTGGCCATCGGGCGACCAGGAAGGGTACATTTCGTTGCCCGGCCAGTTGGTCAGCTGTTGCGGTTTGCGGCCATTCTCATCGGTAAAACGCCAGATATCCCAACTTCCAGAGCGGTTGGAGTAGAAAGCCAGGGTGCGATTGTCGGGGCCGAGGCTAGGCGATACGTCACGGATGGGCTGTTCTACGGAAGTCAGCCGGAGGGCTACACTGCCGACATCTGGGGCGCGCCACAACTGATAGGAACCGCCAAGGGTAGAGGCGTAATAGATGGGTGTACCGCTGCTGCCGATGGCTGGTACTATTTCGCGTACCTCGCCTCCCCATTCATTAGTGACCTTATTGATTTCTGCGCCGCTGTCGAGACGGCGATGATAAAGAACGCCTTTTCCGTTGCTGTGAGAGGTCCAGACAAGAGTACTGCCGTCAGCTGACAGGACGGGGTAGTAGTTGAGTTGTCCTCCGAAGGTCACCTGCCGCGGGTTTCCGGTGGGCAGGCCCTGCTTGTTGAGTTCATACTGCCAGAGGTGGCGTTCCAGACCACGGGCCGTAAACGCGATATGTTGGCCATCGGGCGACAGTGCGCAGTCGATATCGTCGGTTGTCGTCACGTTGAGCGGGAAGGCTTTACCTTTAGGCTGATAGGTGTCGGGGTCCAGATTGATAATCCAGAGATCTTTATTGCCGCCGAAGGGTCCCTTACTAAAAACCAGCTTGCGGCCGTCGCGGCTGATGGCCAGCCCCGACACTTCCTCTCCGGCGGGGATAAGTCCCATCGGCTGAATGGATTGGCTCGCCAGTTCTATCCGGTGCAGGTCTCCCTGTGTGCGGTTCCAATAGAGGAGATGTTCTCCGTCGGGCGTCCAAACCGCATGCGGGGAAGAGGCAGTACCGCTGACTATTCGCTGAGGTTCCTGTCCGGCTTCGGGAATGAGAAACAGATCGCCTTTCCAGTCGAAAATGAGCCGCCGGCTGTCGGGCGCCCAGGAAGGGTTAGCGCCGAATTCGGCAATGGCAGTAGGGTTGCCGCCGTCGGCGGAAATGATATACAGGCCCGGTTGTTCGCCGTGACTGCTGAACGCGATAAGCCGGCCATCGGGCGACCAGTCGGGATGGCTTTCATGGCCTGCTCCCTGGGTGAGCCGAACCGCGCGTCCCCCCTCGAGGGGCTTTTTCCAGAGGTCCATGCTGCCCTGTTCATCGGAGGCATAGATAATCCACTGTCCGTCGGGCGACCAGTCAGGAGAAAGCGCCAGTCCGCCATTGGCGGTAAAGGCGCTGAGGCGGGCGGCAGCGCGCGGCATAGGCTCGCGGGAACTATCGCTGCCAGCCAATTGCCAGGCAAATCCGGCCAGTAAAAGGAAGGTTGCACCAAAGGCGTAGGGCAGCCAGCTTTGGCGGGTCGCGAAGCGGGCGGGCGCCGCCGTAACCAGGGTCATCGGTAATCCCTTTTCCAGGTTGCGTTGCAGGCGGCGAAGCGAAGAATGCAGGTCGGCCATCGTCTGGACCCGGTAGGCGCGTTCTTTCTCCAGGCACTCGTGCAGCAGCAGCGCCAGGGCCGGCGGCGCGGAGGGCGCCAGTACGGCCACCGGTTTAGGGTCGTCATTCAGGATGGCGTGTACAATCATGTATTCGTACTCACCCGGGAAAGCCCGTTGTCCGCTTAGCAGCTCATAAAGAACAGCGCCGACAGACCAAATGTCGGTGCGCCGGTCGAGTACTTCTCCTCTGGCCTGCTCCGGCGACATATAGGCGGCGGTGCCGAGAATCGATCCCTCCTTGGAACGATGCGCCGTCGCAATCTCCGCCAGTCCGAAGTCCAATATCTTGACATGCCCTTTGTCGTCGACGATAATATTGGAGGGTTTGATATCCCGGTGGATGATGTTGCGTTCGTGAGCGGCCATCAGGCCTTCGGCGATCTGCCGGCCGTAGGCAAGGGTGTCTTCAACGGACAAGGGCTTCTCTTTGATCAGTTTGTCGAGTGTTTTCCCCTCCAGGTGTTCCATAACGATAAAGAGCTTACCGTCCTCGGCCTCTTCGATGTCGTAGATGTTACAAATATTGGGGTGCTGGATAGCGGCCGCCATCTGGGCTTCGCGCAGGAAGCGAGATTTGGACGCTTCGTCGCGGCTCAGGTAAGGGGGTAAAAACTTGAGGGCCACGGGACGTTCCAGGCGGGTGTCAAAAGCCCGGTACACGTACCCCATGCCGCCGCTGCCGATCTGTTCTTCCACCCGGTAGTGCAGAATCTGTCGCCCCAGCGGATCACTGGCCTCCATCGGGAAGGGAATCTCCGGTTCGGTGAGGTGTTCGTGGCGCAGGCCGAAAACCCTGACAGGCTGCTCGATATTCTTCAGCTTTTGTTCGCCCAGTAGGCGCGTCGATATATTGGATATCCCCTGGGTCGACTCCACGACCTGCGCGGTGACGAATACGGCCCCGGGGTTGGCCAGCGTCTGCACCCGGGAAGCGATATTGACGCTGTTGCCGAATACATCCTCACCCTGCAGCAGGACTTCCCCCAGATGGATGCCGATCCGAAGCTGGTAGGGCTGATTCACCACGCTCGACTGGATGTCAATCGCGCAGTGTACCGCATCCAGGGCGCTGGTAAACCAGCAGAGTACACCGTCGCCGATCTCTTTGACCAGGTGCCCGTTGTAGGACGCCAGGCAACGCCGGTGATTCTCCCGGTTGTTGGCTAGTATCTGCAGGGCATGCTGCTCATCCTCCGCCATAAAGCTCGAGTAGCCGACGATATCCGTAAACATGATCGCCGCCAGTTGGCGCGTGGGCTGGGGCATGGATAAATGTGTTTGGGTTTATAGGAAAAATTCAAATTTAAGGTTTATTTGAGAAAGTAGTCCATAGTCGATGGTCGATAGTCGACAGCCGGGGCGAATGCACCGTTGGAGAGGGAATGGGAAGTTGGTTTTCAGAAGTCTAAAAACGGGACTATTCAACCCGCCCTCGTTCCTCGGGACGGGTAAAAGTTCAAGGTTCAAAAATTCCCGGTCCCGTGAAAATGAGCGTTTTATACCGAACCGGACACAGTAAATTGAACTATCCCTTACCCTGTGGAATTCCTAAAGCGACTATTTCACGGAGTAAAGGTACCCCTGAAAATGAGCGCTTTGTACTGAACCGGATACATTAAATTGAAGACTCCCCGACATTCATTATTTGGAAGTTCGGGTTAGCGCACCAGGAAATAAATATTCTTCAAATTCATCACGTATCGCTTCTCGGAACTTTGAATTGCTTTTTGAATAAGAAAAACGGTGTATTTGCCTGGACTGTGGACTGTCGACTATCCCTCGTCCCTCTCAAGTTCACCCCACCGTTGTATTTGCCTGAGCTGTGGACCATGGGCCATGGACTGTCGACGATTATTCCACCCAAATCTCCCCCGCCATCACCCACGCCGGCTTCCCCGCCCCGGGATGGTCCGGTGGGCAGGTTTCCCGGTTCCTCCCGACGACCTTGATATAGCGCAGGGGCTGGGCGCGCATGAGGACTTCGTAGGGGGTGGTATTACTGACGATTTCCTTCCAGCCGTCTTCGGTTTTGAGGACGCCGCGGGATTTGAAGTTTTGGTTATCGGTGGAAATGAAGAATTCCACTTCGGTGGGGAGGAAGACCCATTTATTCGGAAGATGCAGAAAATCGACACGCAGGCGTTCAGCCATGAGGGTCTGGCCCAGGTCGATGGTGGCCTGAAAACCTTGTCCTTCCACGCCGACCATTGTCTGCAGATCGCCGGCGTCGCCGGGCAGGCCGTCGGTCAGCAAGGTGTCGGTGCCGAAGCGGGAGTTGGGCGCAGGGGTCATCTGTATGGGTTTTTGGTAGGCAATGTGTTCGGAGAACTGGTTTTGGCGTTCCACCTTGAAGAAGTCAGGCGTGTCGTCAAGGCGGTTTTGGTGTTCCTCTAGTAATGCCAGAAGTTCCTCTACGATCTCGGAGTGGGAACCACTCAGGTTGTTGCTTTCGCCGATGTCGTTAGAGAGGTCGAAAAGAAGGGGGAGTTCGCCGTTGAAATAGTCTTTGCCGGTCTGGCTGTTGGTGCGGATATGCAGCTTCCACTTGCCGGAGCGAACGGCCTGCAGGCGGTTGCCGGGGCCATGGTAGAAGAAAGGTTTCTCCACCTGCAGGCTGTCGGGATACAGCAATAAGGGGGTAATATCTTTACCATCGGCGGGGTAGTAATTCTCCAGCGAAATCCCGGCCAGTTGCAGTAGGGTGGGGTAGAGGTCGAGGGTGCTGCTGAGGGCGTCCACTTTACGGCCGGGCTCGATGTTACCGGGCCACCAGGCGATGGCGGGTTCGCGGGTGCCGCCCTCCCAGGTAGAGCCCTTGCCGTCGCGCAGCGGGCCGGAGGAGCCGCCGTCTTCGCCCTTGATGATCCAGGGGCCGTTGTCGCTGGTGAAGAAGACGAGGGTGTTTTCGGCCAGTCCGAGTTCTTCGAGAGTTTTGCGGATCTCTCCGGCGCTCCAGTCAATCTCTTCTACCACATCGCCATAGGGGCCTCGTTCCGATTGGCCGGCGAACTCAGGGCCGGGATGCAGCGGCACATGCGGCATGGCGTAGGGTAGGTAAACGAAGAAGGGCTCATCCTGGTGCCGCTCGATGAACTCAATCGCCTGTTCGGTATAGCGGCGGGTCAGGGTCGCCTGATCGGGCATCACTTCCAGTGTATCATTACCCTGCATCAGCGGGATCTCCGGGTGCCGGGGCGGTAGCATATCGTTACTGTAGGGCAGACCCAGGTATTCGTCGAAACCGTTTTGCAGGGGCAGGTAGCTGCTGTCGGTAACCCCCAGGTGCCATTTGCCGAAGGCGCCGGTGGCGTAGCTGGCCTCCTGCAGGCGCTCGGCAATCGTTGTCTCCAGCGGATGGATGCCGCGGACCGATTTGGGATACAGCACCCAGTCAAACCCGGAATAGGCCGGATAACGGCCGGTGAGCAGACTGTAGCGACTGGCGGTGCAGGCGGGGGAGGCGCTGTAAAAATTGGTGAAGCGGACGCCCTCGTCAGCCATTTTATCCAAATTAGGCGTTCGGATAACAGGATGGCCGTAGCTGTTTAGGTCGCCGTAGCCCAGATCGTCGCAGAAGAGAATGACAAAGTTAGGCGGACGCTCGGAGGTGTTTTTTTGGCTGCAGCCAAAAAATAGGAGCAGGACGAAAAGTGAGGGGAGAATCTTATCCATAGGATCTGTGCTTTGGGCTTTTCGAGGAAATTAAAAAATTAAATGAGAATAAACACGAGAATACTTCGTGGGTTATTAAAAAGCACATCTTTCTGCTTCAAATATCAGAATTATCATATTGCTGCTCATCAATGCATTTACCGGTATGGCAAAACAAAACCTCGTGCTTCGCAAAAAGTCGTATTTTTCCGCAAAAAGAATACTATGCAAAGATACACCTCACTGGTCACCATCTGCTTTTTATTACTGTCAAACATTGTACTCCTCGCCCAGGACATGCCCGTCTTCCGCCAATGGCTCGACGCGGAGAACCTGCTGATCGCCCGCAACCGGGAACTGATTCGCTTTAATGTACCCAGCGGGGAGGAGACGCCCTACACGGTGCCCGCAGACGCCACGGCTTACCTTCCCGATTCCGTGTCGGCAACCTGGCGCAACAGCGTTTTTACCGGGGAGCGGGACAAAGTGGTGATCGTCGAAAACGGCGATCTCTTCCTGGCCTCGCAAAGTAAGAAATCGTACCGGCGGCTGACCGCCAGCAAAGCGGAAGAGCAAAATCCGGCTTTTTCCCCGGACGGCCGCCACATCGCCTACACCCGCGCCGGCAACCTGTACGTCATGCACCTGGAAACCGGCATGGAACGGCAGCTGACTGACGACGGCTCAGAGGTGATTTCCAATGGCTACGCCTCCTGGGTGTACTATGAAGAAATCCTGGGCCGCAGCAGCCGCTATAAGGCCTTCTACTGGTCGCCCGACAGTGAAAAGATTGCCTTTCTCCGCTTCGATGATTCACCAGTACCTACCTTTCCCATCTACCATCACGAAGCGGAGGATATGAGTCACGGCTACCTGGAAGTCACCCGCTACCCCAAGGCGGGCGATCCGCTGCCGGAGGTGCGCCTGGCCGTGGCCAATGTGGAAACGGGCGCCAGCACCTGGATGAACACCAATTCCGACCTGATCTACACCGCCTGGGTGTTCTGGACGCCCGATTCCGATCAGCTCTTCTTCCAACAGATGAACCGCGACCAGGATACCCTGCATCTCTATGCCGCCGACCCAGAGACGGGCCGCCGCCGCTTTCTCTACGAGGAAACCCAGACCACCTGGGTGACCTTCTTCGAAGACCTATACTTCATGGATAACGAAAGCGGCTTCATCCTGCGTTCCAACCGCGATGGCTGGTACAATCTCTACCGCTACGACCGCGCCGGCAACCTCGTCAATCAGATCACCGATCTCGACTGGCGCGTCACCGAACTGCTCCACGTCGACGAAGGCGAACGCCGTATCCTCTTCGAAGGCACCGGCGGCGACGGTACGCAGCAACACTTGTTTTCCATTAACTTCGACGGTAGTGAGCTCACTCAGCTCACGGAAGGGGAAGGCATGCACCGCGTCTCTATTTCGCCGCAGGGCGATTACTTTTTTGACGATTACAACAACCACATTGTGCCCGGTCTTCGAAGGATCTACAACACCTCCTCAGGTGAAGAAATACATGAGCTCGGCCGCCGCGAAACTGATCCTAACGCCGAGAAAGGCATCCGGGTGGAACACTTCACCGTGCCCAGCACCGACGGCTTCGACCTGCCTGCCTACTGGGTGCTGCCGCCCGACTTTGACGAAAGCCAACAGTATCCTATCGTTTTCTCCATCTACGGCGGCCCCGATGCCGGCACCGTCTACAAACGCTACCGCGATTATACCGGCAATGAGCAGGTCAACAACGGCGCCATCCTCTTCTCGGTGGATCATCGCGCCTCGGGCAAATTCGGCAAGAAAGGTCTCGACTACATGCACCGCAACCTCGGCAAGTGGGAGATGCACGACTACATTGAAACCGTCAAGTGGCTCAAGGAAAAGCCCTTCATCGACAGCACCCGCATCGGTATTCAGGGCGGCAGCTACGGGGGCTACATGACTGCTATGGCGCTCACCTACGGTGCCGGCTACTTCACCCACGGTGTCTCTCGCGCTCCGGTGACCGACTGGCGCCTCTACGACAATGTCTATACCGAACGTTACATGGACCGGCCGCAAGACAATCCGGAGGGCTACGAGTTTGGCTCCGTGATGAACCATGCCGATCAAATGACGGGCGAGTTGCTGCTCCTGCACGGCACCATCGATGACAATGTACACCTGCAAAATACCATCCAACTGGTGAGCAAGCTGCAGGACCTGGGCAAAACCTTTGACCTGATGCTCTACCCCGGCGGCCGCCACGGATGGGGCGGGGCCAAGCGGGTGCATTCGGCGAAGATGACGGAGGAGTTCTGGAAGGAGGCGTTCTGGGACAGGACGCCGAAGCAAGGGCCCGGACAGGATTGACGACCTGTCAGGCGGCGCCTTCCAGGGCGCCTCCTGACTTTGTGCCATGATGGCCTGCCCGGTTTTTAGACAGGATTGGGTGTAAGCCTAGGTTTCTGTATCGTATGTGATTACGTACAAGCCGCGTAGCGGCGACATAACTGATCATTCCTATGTCGCCGCTACGCGGCTTATACGTACAATCGATCTCTTAAGAATACCCAGAGCTGACGCTCTGGGCTATAGTATGTCGCCGCTACGCGGCTTCAGCAGTATTAATAATTGGCGCTCTGTTTCAACCTATGGAACATGTGGGGTATCGTCAGGCCTTCCAGGGCGCCTCCTGACTTTGTGACCGTGATGTTGTAGATAGGATTGCCGTATTCCAAATAAAAAAATGCTTATTTGGTCAGGAAAATGCTTCGATTGTATTTGCTGGAATGTGATTGACTATCAGATTCTTATGAAGTATTTTTAACTCGCCCTTTAATATTTTTATTTTTTTAGTGGAGGTCGCTACGAAAAATGTCCAATGGTAGCAAAAGAACTGTCCCTATTTTTAGGTACATTATTCAAATATGTTATTTTTATAATAACTAAAAGAAACCTGTACCAGTGGCCTCACTCCCCTTCGAATCCTTGCTATGCCTGGGTCTGTTGCTTGCGGCATCCGCCGGTTTATTTGCCCAGGAGACGATTTGCTATCCCCTCGCGGAAGATTTTGACGCCGGCAGTTTCGGGGTGGTTACCCTGGAGCCGCTTGCCAACAATAGTGGTCAGACCGGTGGTTTCACCAGCACGAGTGTTCCGTCCAACCTCTGCCCGGATAACGGCCAAATGCCGGCCTACCGCTTTGAGGACAATGCCGGACTTGGCTTCGATAATGGCGAGGGCTTCATCGATTGCGCCTATACCGCAGAATTCACTGTGAATTTCGAGCAATTGCCGGCCAGCACTTTTTTCGATACTCCCTGGATATGGGTGTTGGGGACCACCGCCGCTGATGAAGGGCTGTTCATCTGGCGGGATGTGCTCTTCGGAGGATTTTACCTGGAATTCTGGGAGGGAAATAACCGCCTGAAGTCGGTGGCCATGGAGGATTTCAATACTTCAGACTGGTATCACTTTACGGTTACCCGCGACTGTAACGGTCAAATTGAGGTTTATCTGAACTGCACTTTCTTCACAGATTTTGACGACAGCAACTACGGGATATTAAGGATGGGGGCCGACCGGGGAAATAAGATGGTTTTCTTCCAGGACGATCCCTCTGTCCTTGAGGGCGACGCCTCTCCGGGAAAGGTCAGAAATATCAAGGTTTCCAATTACGCGATCCCTGCGCAGGAGGTATCGGAGCGCTGTGATTGCCTTTGCGAAAGCCTGGCGGGCAACTGCTCTGTGGAAACTACTTTGGAGGATACGACCTGTTTGCCGGAAGAAGCGGGCATATTCCGGGATACCTTTCCCGAGGCGTCCCGGTTGTGCGGTTGTGCTTGCGACAGTATTGTGACTACTGTAGTCACGCTGTTGCCGGAGTTCGATTGCACGGATATTTGCACCGATACCGTGACGGTGGATACGACGCTTTGCGCCGGCGACTTTTTCTTGTCCGGACCGGTAGAGCGGGATACGGTGCTGTTCGCCCCGGGCCCCTCGGGCGGTGATTGCGATACGATTTGGCGTTATGCTATTCAGGCGCTTTCCATCGCCACTTCTACTGTGGAAGCGACCATTTGTCCGGGGGAAACCTATGCTATCGGCGATACTTCCTTTTCCAGGCCGGGAACCTACACCCTGCGCTTTGCGACCGTAGAGGGTTGTGACAGCCTGGTCACCTTGCGGTTGCAGGAACTGGAAGGGGCGCTGTCTGAAAAAGATACCAGCCTCTGCGCCGGAACACTTTTCCGGGGAGTGTCAATCGAGCGGGATACCAGCTTTTTAGAAATTCAGGAAAACGAGTCCGGTTGCCGGGACTCCGTGCGCTACCGCGTGCAGGTCCGGTCTATCGTCCGGGATACGGTGCAGGCGATGATCTGCCCGGGCGAAACCTACACCTTCGGCGATACCACGCTTGCGCAAGCCGGCAGCTACACGAAAAACTTTCCTGCCGCCGACGGCTGCGACAGCCTGGTGATGCTCGAACTCCGGGTTCGGGAAGCTCCCGGCGTGCAAATTTCAGGGGATACTATCCTCTGCGCGGGTGAACCGGGATTGCTGGATGCCGGCGCCGGCTTCACGAATTACGACTGGAACGACGGCCTGGCTACCGGCCGCCTCCTGGAGATCGACGACAGCGGCGTCTACGCCGTAACTGTTGTTGACGGCAACGGCTGCCGCGACAGTGCGCGCATGGAAGTGACGGTTTCGCCGGAAATACTGATCGATTTCAACATCAACCAGCCGGAGTCCTGCCCCGGCGCCCGCGACGGCGCCGTCTCCGTGCTGATCTCCGGGGGAACACCGCCTTTTAGAGAATTTGAATGGAGCGGCGGCCTGCAGGGCAACCCTGTCTTCGATGTAACGGCGGGCCGGTATGACCTGACCGTCATCGATTCGCTGGGCTGTTCGGCCACCGCGAGCCTCGACTTTCCGGCGCCGGAAACGTTTAGCTTTGAAATCATTGCCGGCGATCCGGTCTGCCCCGGGGCGGCCGACGGATCGTTGCGAATATCGGTTCAAGGCGACACCGGGCCATATCTCTATGCGCTAGGTAGTGGCGCTTTCCAGAGCGATTCACTCTTCAGCAGTCTGGATGCCGGCGCCTATGAGCTGCGGGTACAGGATATCAAGGGCTGCATCGAATCCCGGACCGTTGCGCTCGATGCGCCGGAACCCTTCGATCTTTCTGTGACGCCCGCCGAAACCCGAATCGCGGCCGGCGAAAGCATTCAGCTTACTTTGTCCACTTCCCTCGACTCACCGGCCTCCATCCGGTGGACACCCGCCGCTTCGCTCGATTGCGACAGCTGCCGGGTGGTGACCGCCGCTCCTGTAGAAACCACAGCATATAGCGTGAGGATTATGGATGAGAACGGATGCGCGCTATCGGCGGAAGCCCTGGTCGAGGTGATGCCTGCCGATACCCTCGGCTCCCGTTCTCTATTTGTTCCGAATGCTTTTTCACCCAACGGGGATGGGGTCAACGACCGGCTGGAGGTATTCACCGGTAAGGAAATCGTTGAGGTCCGCGCCTTCCGGATATTCAGCCGCTGGGGCAGTCTCGTGCACGAGCGAAGCGCTTTTTTGCCAGGTGATTCCCGGGCGGCCTGGGATGGAACCGTAAGCGGCCGGGCGGCGGATGCAAGCACCTATATATGGACTTGCAAAGTGGTATATAAAAACACGGAAACCCGACAAGAATCCGGATCGGTTTTGCTGATCCGCTGATCGTGGTGAAGAAAAGCAGAAAATAATTTCATTCATCTTTTGAAAACCTATCCCAATGATGATCAAACGCTTTTTGCCGGTTTTTCTTTACTTTTTATTCTCCAACTCTCTTGCAGGTCAGCCCATGAGTCTGGAGGAGGCGGAACAGTGTGTTCAGTCCGCTAAGAAGATATACGCCCAGAGCGGTGGGAACGCCAGGTTGGATTCCGCTCAAAGCCGCTGTCTGCAAAAAGCGGTCCGGCTGTTCTTAAATTCGGGAGAAGAATACGTTGCGTATGCCGGCACGGGAATTTTCCTGCAAGCGAACCAATTTTTTCTTCAGCAGGCGCCCGATCAGACCGATTCGCTTTTGCAGAAAGGAATTCATCTGGTCGGGCAATATGATTCACCTTCCACCGACTCCCTGCTGGCCATGTTTTACAATTATGCCAATATTCTTTACAGTGAATACTACTACGACTTTGACCGCGCGATGAGCGCTAACCGGCTGGCGATCGACTATCACCGGCGCATCGACGAAAAGCGGGGCCTGGCTGCGGCTTATCTGAACGGCACCGGCGCTTACGCGAGGTTCGGCTACTGCGAGCAGGCCGCAGATTATCTTAAAAAAGGAAAGGCGCTGCTCCCCGAGGTGTCTCCGCTACCTCGCTTTGAGTTGTTCAATTTTTCCAGGTATTTATCCGGGGTGGTAGATTATTGCCGGGCGTCGAAGGAAATTCAGAAGGGAAACTTGTCCGCGGCGAGCGCTCATCTGGATTCGGTCCGGGCTACTTTTTGGAATCTGGCGCCCTTGCTGCGCTTCACCCAGCAGAACGACAAGCTGAACCGGGTGCTTTTTACCCTTGGAAGCACTTATCTGCTTTCCTTTCCGCCCGATCAAAGCGCCCTGGATTCCGCGGCGTTTTACCTGGAGCAGGCCTTTGAGCTGGGCATGGATGAAGCAGGGGAATCCCGTCCGACCATCCGGTTTTTAAAGGAATCCCAGGCGGCTTACCAGATGCCCCCCGACAGTGCGCTGCGTTTTCTAAATGAATTGAGTGATTCAATCGGTTTGTATCGCGAAGGTCGAAGAACGAAGTTGGAGCGTGATCCCAGCTCTTTTCCATCCAAATATCGCGCGCTGGAAATTACGGCGCTCAAAGCGAGTATGCTTCTTTATTTATACGAGAAAAAAGAAGCCTACCTGCCTTTTCTGGAACGCGGATTGAAGGACCTGGAGTTGCTGGCCGAATTACTGAACCGTCTTCGTTATCAGTACGGTACGGGGAAATCGCAGGAAATCGCCGGCGAATGGTTTTCCTACTTTTTTGCCCTGGGCTCCAATATGGCGGAGCGCTTATACCGGCTGACCGGTGAGGAGGAATACCTGGAACGCGGTCTGGCGCTTAGTGAACTGAACAAGAGCTACGTCTTGCGCCAATCGGTATTCCGGAAGCTTTCCCAACACACTTTTGAAGGGGAGAAGAAAGCTATTAACGACCGGATTGTGGAGTTGCAGGCTGCCGTACAACAGCGACAGCTAGATTATCGGGCAGCTTCCCTATCAGAAAAGGAGGAAGCCGGCCGCGCTTTGCTCGACGCCAAGATTCGGCTGTGGGATTATCTGGAAGCACTGAAAAGCGGTACGCCCGAAGAGCAGGCCGTTTACAAGCAACGCTATAATAACGAATCGCCCACTCTTGATGAGATTCAAAACTGGCTGCCGCCAAACACAGCCATTATCGACTACAATGTGGGTTACGGCATAACGACGGCCTACATCCTGACCCGGACTGAGGTAAAAGTCGATACGCTTGGAGCTTTCCGCGACTGGAAAAAGCATGTGGATGATTTCGAATTCGGGGTGCGGGAAGATCCCTTTGACTTTCCGCGGCGCGCTTATACCCTCTATGATGCCATTGCAAAAAAGGTGATCGATCAGCTGCCGGACCACGTCGAACGCCTGATTATCATTCCGGAAAACCAACTGTGGCGCGTCAGTTTCGGTGCTTTGAATACTTCCGCTGAGGGAGAAAAATACCTGGTCGAGGATTACGACATCGATTACTGTTCTTCGCTTACCTTGTTACTTCAAGGCCGTGACCGTGATTCCCGGGAAAGAAGCGGCCAGGTAGGGATTTTCCTGGCGCCCGATTCGGTGTCCGATGCGGCGATTTGCTTCTCCGAATTATCGTCGCTGGAGGCCATGCCGGTGACGGCGAGGCGGATAGCAGATTCCCAGGAGAATGCAGTGCTGATTCCCGGAGCTACCAGGCAGCAGTTTCTGGAAGAGGCCGGTCAGTACAGCGCGCTGACCCTGGTTTTGCACGGCTGCGCAGACGCCTCCATCCCTAATCCGCTGGACTACGCCCTGATCTTCAACAGCGATTCCGGGGAGGCCCCGGACCGCTTGCTGTCGGCCTGGGAGATTCATCAGATGGATCTGACGCGAACGCGTTGGGCCTTCCTCGGCGCCTGCAATGTAGCCTGGGGGCAGTTACGTCTGGGGGAGGGCCTGGCCAGTCTGGCCAATGCCTTCGCGGCGGCCGGCTGCCCGGCATTGATCGTATCCCGCTATCCGGTTTTTGACTCGCCTACTGCTCAGTTGATGGCCTACTTTTTTGAGGAGGCCAATTCGGGGGCCACAGCATCCGCCGCATTAAATAGGGCGCAGCGTCGGATGATCGAAGAAGACTTCCTTCCTTCTCAGTGGGCAAATATGATGCTGGTGGGAAGGGGAAACTGAAGGGAAGTGGGAAGAGTCCTTTCCATTGAACGGACAGTAGCAAGAGACTGGAAGCATAATAAGACTTCCCGCGCTACAGCTGGTCGATCAACTCCGGGTTTTCCTGCAGCAGCGCGCGGGCTTTCTCACGGTGTTCCGGCGTATTGCTCAGCAGGTAGGCGCGGAGGAGGTCAGTCCGTATGTTTTCTGCGGGCCCGGGCATTTTTCGGCGGTAGCGCTGCATATTCGGCAGGAGGCTCTCCAGTATTTGGGCGGCGTCGGCGGCGCGGACCGGCGGTGTGTACAGATAGAGTGCACCGAGGTAGTAGGCCCTCGGCGGTGCAGCGGTGTAGTTTTGGCCGTTTTCCTGGAAGAAGTCTTCCAGGATCTGACGGGCTTCGTCGTAATCGCCGTTGACGATCAGCGGTTGCCAATCGGGACCGGCTATTCTCAGGTCCTGTTCGTCGCGCCGGCGAATCTGATCCATGTAGCCGGCCTGCGGGATGGGGCCCAGTTGCCGGCGTAGCGAATCGAGGTTGAGCTCCGGTTCGGCAGGGGATTGCTCCGGCGCGGAAGGGGGCGTCTGCGGGGTTTGTTCCGTTTCGCCGGGGATGTCGTCCGGTTCTTCCGGGGAGGAGAGGCCGGCCGGCGATTCCGGGGACGGGGAACCGCTTTCCTCCGCTGTATCCGTTTCTGCGAGGACTTCCCCCGGTGGAATGGGGGCGGTGGCCGGATCGGCCGGGGTTAATTCCGTTTCCTGCAAGGGTGGGTCGTTTTTATGCCCCGGTATTAAGAAATAGAGGGCTCCGGCCACTACTACTCCGAGGAACAGGAGAACTAACCAGTAATTTCCGTTGCCTTTGCCGTTTTTTTCCGGCCGGTCATCCGGATTCACTATCTCTTCAAGTTGAGCGCTTTCCCCGCTGTGGCGGTCGAGTTCCAGCAGGCGTCTGGTTTTGCGAAAGCGTTCTACCGCTACCCGAAGCGCCTGGTCTTCTTCCAGCCGTGCTTCAAATTCCTCTTTTTCCTCGCCTGAAAGCTTCCCGTTGACGTAATCTTCCACCAGGAATTCCCGTCTGACTTCTTCGACAAAGGCACGCAGTTCCGGATCGGCCTGCATCTGTTCTTCCAGCCAGGCGCGTTCTTCGTCGCTGATGCTTCCTTCGGCGTATTCACCGATGATACGGTCCAGGTCTTTTTCCACGGCGGAATGATTTATTAAAGGTTTTCCTTGTTGAATAAGGCTTCCAGGTTGCGCCGGCAGCGCAGGGCTACGACCCGGACCGCGGCGGCGTTGGTGTAGCCCAATTGCTCAGCGATGATTGCGTAGCTGTAATCCTGCGCGTAGAGCCGGAGTATTTTCCGGCAGCGTTCTCCCAGCCGGTTCAACAGGCGATTGACTTGATTCCGGATTTCCCGCGACAGGTAGAGGTGCTCCGGTGAGGCGCTCTCCGTGTCTTGATAGCGATAGAGAAACTCCCGGATATGATTTTGCTCCCTTTTCTTTCGGCGAAAGTGGTTCAGCACAATTTTATCGGCGATGCCGCGCAGAAAGTTTTTCAGGTTGGCCTCTTGCCGGTACCGGTCGCGCCGGATGTTGTGCAGCAGGTTGACCAGGGTTTGCATCCCTACGTCCTTGCATACTTCCTGTTCCAGTTGGTGGTTGCCGCGGAGGTAGCGCATCAGAAAGGGATGGTAGGAATCGTAAAGATGCCGGACGGCTTTCAGATAACGCGGGTCTTCTTCCGAAAGCTTCAGGGCTTTCAGCAACTCATCTTCAGTCATTTTGATAAGGGCTGTTCCAGGGTTTTCCTGCATAGTGAGGATTAATTATTCGCTGTGTAAAAATAACAGGATAAATGGGATCTCAAAAAAAGTCGCCTTTTTCTGTTAACGATTTTCCGCCGGCGGTTACTTCCCCAGTGAAAGACAGATAAACACAATGAACCGATTCCGGCTTATCTGCTGAATCGATTTACATCACGCATTACAAGCGTCCAGCTGATTCGAAGCTTCAGTCGCTGGGCCGGGTAATAGCACCCGGTTCCAGGCGGGAGGGGTATTGCCTTTCCCAATCCATTCGCAAGACCATGGCGGTAACGACCGCCGGTTGTTCCTCGTGCGGGCTGCACGCCTGCACGGGCCGGCATCGCCGTGCTTGTCGCGAAGGGAAAGCTTCGGACAAACCGGGTGATCCATTTTTTCATCATCAAAATTATGGACACCATGCTTAGTTTTCTGAAAATCAGTAGTGTAGCTCATTCTTTATCGCTGACCTTGCTGGCAGGATTTTTCTTGCTCGCCTTGAGCAGTTGCACCAAGGAAACTTTTTCCTGTGGGGAATGTGCGGAAGCCGAGGGGCCACCTGCCGTTATCGAAATGCGCTCGGACACGACGTCGGAGGATTCCGATATTGTCTCAGAGGATATAATCAATCCTCAATAACGAATGGCCGGGTAGATACAACAAGTACTACCCGGTTATTTTTTCATCTATCTCCTGAATCAATTCTCGTAACCACGGCCGGCCGGCAACTTGTTTGTAGGACTCGAGTTTTCTGAGCCGCTCTGCTTTTTCCTCGCGTCGCCTGGCTGCATCCCAATTCCTGCAACCGGTTCGGTACCTGGATATGCTGTTGCAGATCTCGATGAAGTTTTCGTAGGATTCGCGCCACTTTTCATTGAGAAACTCTTTACGACCGAGAAATTTTCTCAGGGCATCTACTTCCTTGTCATAAGCTTCCTCCCAGGACCAATCCTGCAGAAAGCGCAGAAGATAAGTCCGCACGAGCAAAGTTTTGACCCGTAGGGTGTAAGAGTGTTCCTCGTGGGTGTTTTTCGGAAAGTGCTCCTGAAGGATGTCAACGGTCTGCTGATATTCCTTTTTGTGAAAATGGAGGTAGGCCAGAGCGAGCTGATAGGCTTTGTCGCGGTACTGGGGTTCCAGTTTTTCCCTATAGGCATTCATGAATTTGAGCTGATACTCGAAAGCTCCGGCGGCGGAGGCGCTGAGGGCTACATTCAGGTATTCCCGGTCGGAGATGACATTCTCGAAGCTAAACGCTTCCTGATCGACCCCCTCTTTGGCCCAGAAAAGGAGTTCCCCGGGGGCCGGAGGCCAACCCTTCTGGAAAAGGTAATTGCAGATGTTCTGAGCAATTTTGATGGCGATGAGAATATCGGGTGCCGCCAGCCGGTTTTTATGTCTTTGATATACCGCTTTCATTTTCAGATAAGCTTCGGTATTGCCGCGATCTAGCAGGCAATCGATCAGCCGGACATAGACTTTGTCCAGGTTTGTACTGGTTTTCGTTGGGGTCAGGTTCTGGTAAAACTCTTCGATAAGTCGGATTCGGTCATCGTTCTGAAAGAGGTTTTCTCTATTGACGTGCTCCAGATAATAACGAAGGAGTAAGACATGACTGAAGTGATTGAACTGATCGAATGCCGCTAGAAAATAATTTCCGTCCTCTTTATAGGTAACCGAATTTTGATGGAAGTAATTCTGATGTTCCAGCCACCAGCTATCTGCAAATTTTCCGATGGAGTCCGGCAGGGAATTCAGTTCTTCGCGAAAGGCTCCGGAGGCCTCCCGGAAGCGATCGGTATCGCGGCGGCGCTTAAGGGCGGCGACTTTCACCCGGTGGGCCAGGCGACTGTCACCGGTGCGTACTTCCTGATGGATAAAAAACTCCAGGATCAGTTCCTCCAGCCGCTTCATCAGTTTTTTCAGTTTGCCCTCGTCCTCCGGGCCGTTTTCAGCACCCAGCACATTTTTCAGCAAGGCTTTCCCGCTGATGATGTAACTGTCGGGGTTGTGATAACCGCTGCTCAGACGGTCGAAGAGTTCTGCCAGCCGCTGGTCGGTATTGAAATACTCCGAATTCAAAAAGGCCCGGAGCTGATCCAGTTCTTCTTTTTCCAACGGGGAGATCAGGGAGAATAAAACCGCATTTTCACTTTGTGCGATTTCTTTTCCTCCTGTTCGGATGGGTTTCATAAAGAAAGCATTTTAGGTTTAGTCGTTTGATTATCATTGACTTGCTTTCTTTTGGAATACCTGGGGAAGACAAAAAACTGCCGGGAAGACAGTTTTTTGGCAGAAAATTGTCCAGGGGGAGGAAACAGGTGGTCCCTATTTTGAGGTACAGAGCGGCTAATGATTTGGATGAACAGCCACTGCACCCCACATAGCCGGATAAAGCAACTATAGTCAAGGGATTCATAAATATGGAAAAAACATACGAAAAAGAAGAATACCCGAAGGTACATTTTACAGAACACCAGTTACTCATCCTTCAACTCTGGTCCGAACACGCGCGCATCAAGCAGGTCGCCGAGGAAATGGACCTCTCCGAACACACCATCCAGACGCATCTCAAACGGATGCGCCGCAAGCTGGGGGTGCGCCGGACTTTTGATGTGTACCGGTATGTGAAGGAGCGGGAGATGATATGAACAAGATTCACTCTGATTAAAAACAAGGCTTGAATAATACTTTGAAACCCCAAAAAAAATGATTGTACACATGAGAAATTTAATCCTCTATTCACTAACGCTCGGCACTCTACTGATGCTGTCGATTAACGTTAAGGCCCAAAAAGAAACGCTGAAGGGCGTGTCGGTGGTAGAATTCCATCCACCTTACGAGAAGATCATCATTGATTACCGGGGTGTGGAAATTCCATTTGAAGTGAGCGAAAAGACAAAAATAAAGGGAGAGAAAGGAAGTGTTGATTCTGAACTACTAACCGCTGGCGTCATTATCCAGGAACTAAAATACGAACTGCAAGGCACCGATCGAATAGCGCAAAAAATAGAAACGGATATCGATCCCAGCGGTAAAGTGAAATTTACCGGATTGCTCGAGTCGGTGGAAGGGGAAATCGCTATCGTGGACGGACGAAGAGTAATGCTTAAAGCGGGCGTTTTACCGGAGGGTTCCGGTAAGAAGAACAAATGTCAGTGCGACGGGATGGTCTTTACCGGCTTTTCGGATCCCATACTGCAACCCGGTCAGTATTTTCTGAAGATCGAAGGCACGGAAACGGAGGCGGGATATGTGATTGCTGAGGAAGTAGAGGCCTGCAGGAATGTCCTGCTGGATGCTGACCACAAATTGCGGAACGCAGTTGAAAATAGTTTCACCGATGAAAGTCTAGAAGCCGGTAACCTAAGTGATGTAATAAAAGAGACAAACAGTGCTATGCCTTTATATAAAGGGCAAATCCAGATCGGTCAATATGCTTACCAGTTGGCAGATGATATTCGATTACAGGGATATGTCAATATGGTAGGCGAAAGACTTATCCCTGCCCATCAGCATAATTTGCCGGAAGGCGATCCCAACAAGATCTTTTTCAGGTTTTACGTCATTGATAGCAAAGTGCCCAATGCCTTCGCCTTCCCGAATGGAATGATATTCATTCACACAGGATTATTGGAGGTGATTGAAAATGAGGCGCAACTGGCGACGGTTCTGGGACATGAAATTGCACACGTCACTCATGAACATGGGCGGGACCGGTATGAGACGACCCTGTTCACCGATATTACTACCAGTGTCGTAGATATAGGCTTAGACTTATTCGATTTCGATCAAATGGGAATTGACAGGAAGGCCATGGGCTTTGTGAATGATGTTACAAGCGCTTTCACTCCGGAAGTGCTGGCTAATGTCATCAAGCCACAACCCGAACGGGAAAGCCAGGCAGACCGCGTCGGGGTGTTTTATACTTACCAGGCTGGCTATGATATTCGGGAATCGGCTAGACTTTGGGAGAAGATGAGCGAGCTGACGGGGGATCCTTCTTTTCAAGGGAAATTGAAAAACAACTTGCAGGAAATGCTGTCCTCTCCGCAGTTCAGCCTGTCTAATAATCCGCTTGAATACCTTGGTGAGGCGGGTAAAAATCTTTTGATGAATGAATTGCTCAATACGATTTACACCTCTCACCCGAAGGCAAAGCAACGGGCGCACGATATCGGGCGGTTGCTGGGGACTTATTATCAGGAGGAGGATTTTGATGCTTTTATGAAAGGAGAGGAAGCGTATGATCAGTTCCTCGGGAGTTTGTAAATGATTAATTAATGATTTTCAATATACTTTTCTTTGGTCTCAGGCTAATTAGTAAGAAGCTATTGGTAGCAGCCTTTCTTTTTAGCCTACTCCCTTGTTATTTAGTTCATGGACAGAACTATGGAGTTACTGTGATTACTCACGGATTTCAGCCCGGAACTGGTTTTGTTTCTCCCCCGGTTGAAGATGGAAAATGGATGTTTGAGATGGCAGAATCGATAGTGGAAAGAACAGGAGGTCATGGATGTATTTTATTGTATAAAAAATCATCTGGAAATTTTGAAGTCATTCCAGAAAGCCAGTGCTCTGTCGGTGAAAGAGTTTTGCTGTTTGATTGGGCTCAAGAAAGCGATTTGGATACGAAAGGCTATTCCGAAGCAGCTGCTGATGCATTATTTGCAGCATTGGTCACAGCTGAAAAGCAAGGACTTGCAGACTTGAAAGAAATCCATTTTATTGGGCACAGCCGGGGTACGGTAGTCAATACCCTTACTGTTGAAAGACTACTCGTTCTTAAAAAACAATATCCCGGGTTTTATCCTCTTTTATCTATCGACCAAGTTACTAATTTGGATCCTCATGACTGGGGACTGGTGAGTACGATTACTAGTGACTTAAATGATGCTCACCCCGATATTACTATCTCGATACCTCAAACTACTAATCCTAATAATGGTACAATCGCGTGGAATGGCGTTTTTTCGGATACCTACTGGCAAGATTATCTGCCGCCGGTAGGAGAACGTCCCAACTTGCATGGTCGTCCTGTTCAAGGATCAATGAATTTTCATTGGGAACTGAACGATCAGAACAACTACTTAAAGCATACCAATATTCATGCTGATGGATACTCGAGAACAATAAGAGAAAATATGGAAATAGAGGGTGGTGGTTATCATCTATCAAGAATTGCAAAGGGCATTAAAAAACGGCCGCCAGAAATTTATGGAGGCCAGGAACCGACTTTCAGTTTTTATCAAAACTTGAAAATCGGGGCAAATGAAAGAGTGCGCGGAATAGTAAATGGTAGTTTTGATAGAGGAAACAGCACTTTTAGCAGTATACCTGGTTGGGAGTATCACGGCGGCGGATTCAATAATGCCGGACTAAAGAGTGGATTTCTTCTTCTTTCCAAGGTAGGTTCAACTCCTTGTGATTTGACGCATAACAGATTTTTTATTCCTCCGGACGCTAATAAAATTACCTTCAAGGAAAAAATATTCTCCACCGGGCCGGGCATCAAGAAAGCAGTACTCAAAGTCAAAATTAACGATGAAATACTATCGGCCGAGGAGATAGAATCTGCAACTGTCTCCTGGGAGGAAAACGAAATAAATATTTCCCGATACGCAAATAGTGTGGTTACGCTGACATTCGAACTGGAATATCCCTTAACTCCCGCTAGTCCAATTCGGATAGGAATAGATGAAGTTAGATTAAGTAAGAAGATTTCTACCACCTTCCCCACCCTTTTCCTCTTCGACCTCTCCGGCAGCATGAACGAGCTGGGTAATAGCAACAAGCCGAAAATAGAAGAAGCGAAGGCCGCGGCCCGGTCCACCTTGCAAACTATTCAAAATAACAACAGACAGGGGGTGGTCCAGGAGGTAGGCATAAAGGCCTTCGCCGGCGGTTGTGTGGCCGATCCCACCGTATTTGTCACCAATGGGTTTTTGACCAGACTGGGGGAGGTGGAAACAGCTATCGATCGTATTGGAATGCCGGGCGGCGGTACACCGCTGGCGGAAGCCATCGAATCCTCCAGTCGGGAACTTGAGGAATACGTCCGGCAAAACGATCGCAAACAGGCCAAGCTTATCATCCTGAGTGACGGTGAGGCGACCTGTGCCAAGATACGCCCCGATGACGTCTATGCCTTTGGACAAAACGGACGGCTTACCCGAACTATTACTGCCAATCAGCAGGCTAATTCCACGAATACCCCCATCAAGTACTATACTATCGGGTTTAACATCGCTCCCGGTTCACCGGCAGAGCGGGACCTGCAGTACCTGGCGCAAGTTTCGGGCGGCAAATATCTCAATGCCCAGAACCAGTTTCAGTTAACACGGGCCTTTCAGCGGTTTAACCGGGTGTATGCCCCCAAACCCGCACCGGCATTGAGTGATATTCCGACTGTTTCGGAGGCCGTCTTTGACCGGGGCGTCGCCTCGATTTACGAAGGTGACTTCCCGGAAGGCCTGGAGCAATGCAGCTCTTACGTCGAGCTGCACGCGGAGGATTGTCACGGCGTTTTCAACCTGGCGCTGATGCTGGAAGCGAATGAGTACTACAAATTGGCAATCGCTAAATACGAAAAGTACCTTCAACTGTGTCCAGGAGCATCCGACCAAGCTTGGGTGCGGCGGCAAATAGAAACGCTGGAGAAGGACTATCAGGCTTACCTTGAATTCAACCGGAAAGTGGTCATAAGCGATATGGAATACCTCAACCTCCACTTCAAAAAAATCCAAAACGGTGAGAGCATGACACTCGCTACCGAATTCATCGCCTTTCTCAAAGAAAAGTGGAGCTATTACAAAAACCTTCCGGCTATCCTTGAGATCGATACCCGGATTTTTGAAGTGAATGCAGCAGCTGTTTTCCGGGGGCTGAAGAGTTGCGCGGATATCATTCAACGCAACCCGGAAAAGTGGGACCGGGATGCGACGCCCGTACTTTCCCGGACCTATTTGAATATGGAGCGACTGCTGAAGACTTTTTGAAAGACTGTCATTCTACGGATTAAAGAAAAGCTGTTCAATGGAAGATAAGTTCAAGGAGCTGAATCTGCTCAATGAAGAGGTGATGGCGGATTATACCAAAGCTTCTTGGTATTCCATTCAAAACTTTTCTTCAAAAAAGAGGAAAATCCTTTTTAGGTAAAGAAAAGTCCAAAGGTCTGACAATCAGTGCCATTGAATAGGTTTTTGAACCGCAGACAAATAGAAAAACATTTTTAAACCGCCCTTTTTGGCAATTTTTTGTCCATGGCTCCCCAAAGCGCTGTCCCTATTTTTAGGTACAAGCGCATGACAACGTTGATCCCCTGTTTAAGACATCCGCTTTTTAACTGATTTTTTCATCAATGCCAGTTAACATGTCCGACATCATCTTCTCCTGTACCAATCGCAGCTGTAACTACGAATTGTCTTTTGAGGCCGGCGAGGCCGGTTCCATGGCGTTCTGTCCGAACTGCGGTCAGAAACTGATCGTTCCGGAACCCGTTGCGAACGTTCAGCAACAGGTCGTACCCAAAACGCCGCCCGCCGCCACCCCGTCTCAACCGCCTTTAAGAGTAAGACAACGGGAAGAAGGCGATTACCAGCGGCGAACCCGGAGGAAGGTGAAAATGGGGGCGGGGTGCCTGGCGATGATGGCGGTACTGTTTACTTTTTTCATCCTGGCCCTCGGGTATAATGCCATTGTCGGCATCACGGATACCACCGGCGGTCTGATCACGATAGGGGCCGGCATCGGCGGCATCGGCGCCTTCTTTTACTTCGGCTACTGGGCTACCGAAACGGAGGATGATACGCGGGACCGCTACGCGAATTAACCTAATTAATCATTGCTCAAAAAGAAAGTATTCGATTACATCTTGAATTCCACCTGAGACACCCGCTCGGGAAAGGATTTCTTATTCCATAGCCTCAGATTTAATTACATCTACCAAACCCATTACCATGAGATTAACTATCCCAACCATAATTTTTCTATTCCTCACAACCCTCACTTTTGCTCAACCCAACATTATCTTTTCCGATAATTTTGAAACCGGAACTTTGGATCCGGCATTTTGGACGGCAAGGCCTGACCTGAACGGTTCTGACGGTATTGTTGAAATAACAAATGGAAGTGCGGCCGAAGGACAATTCGGCGTAAGAATGGGGAAAGCACAGGACACGCCGGGCCAGTTTACCCGCAATGCCCTGGATCTTCAGCTGGACCTCAGTGGGCAGGGGCCCGTATTTCTTGAATTCTTGATCAACGGTTCCAATGATGAAACCCACCAGGGAGAAGACGGCATCTTATTTAGTGATGACGGAGGCGCTACTTTCACTTTTGTTTATCAATTTGACCCTGGTTCCTGGTGCGGTTACGGCTTGCATCCGCCGATTGATGTAAGAAAGCTGGCTGAACAAAACGGATTAACCTTATCAGACCAGTTTGTGATTCGCTTTCAGCAGTACGACGATGCGGATTTTTTCGGAACGGGTGATGAGGATGGTTTTTTGATGGATAACATTCGCGTGTATGATCCATTGGTCGAATATGCCGGGTTACCCTTTTTCGATAATTTTGAGACCGGGGTAATTGGGAATGCCTGGACCTGGGCTGCTGCAGATGAAACTGTTCTTCCCGCTGTTGGAGTGGTAAAACCAAGTAACCAAAGGGGCGTATTTGCCAATGAGGGAATTGAAGGTTCATTTGGCGTGATCATGGGCAAGTTGTGCGATCAGCCGGCCAACTTCACCGCCAACGCTCTGGACCTTCATTTAAACCTGGCGGGCGAAGAGGAAGTGATATTGGAGTTTTGGATTGAGGATGTTGGGGATGAAACCCATATCCAGGACGGGATCTATTTCAGTGATGACGGAGGAGCTTCCTTTGTCAAAGTATGGGATTTCGATCCTGAGGAATGGTGCAATGGTTATGGCCAACATCCACCGTTGGATGTTGTGTTCCTGGCATCAAAAAATGGATTAGCACTAACCGATCAGTTCATTATCCGGTTTCAGCAGTACGACGATGCGGATTTTTTCGGAACGGGTGATGAGGACGGTTTTAGATTCGATGAAGTCTCTGTTTATAACCCGAGAACCCAGTACGCTAGCATGCCTTTTTCCGACGATTTTGAAACCGGGCAGTTGAGTGAATTCTGGAGTTGGAGTATGGCGGATGCCACGGCTCTTCCTGCGACGGGTACCGTAAAACCGACCAATAGAAGGGAAGTATCAGCCGGTCAAGGACTAAATGGTTCTTTTGGGGTACTAATGGGTAAAAGATGTGATCAACCGGCTAATTTCACGGCCAATGCGCTGGATCTGCATGTAAATCTGGCCGGTGCAGATCAGGCGGTGTTCGATTTTAATTTAAGGGACCTAGGTGATGAAGGCCACATTCAAGACGGTATTTTTTTAAGTGTAGACGGAGGAAACAGCTTCGAAAAAATTTATTCCTTCGATTTTGCCAGCCTGGAAAATTCTTATACGAACTTGTCATTGGATATCTTTGCGTTGGCAAGTTCAGTCGGGCTTACTTTATCAGAAAAAACGATTATAAGATTTCAGCAGTATGACGATGCCGATTTCTTTGGAACCGGTGATGAAGATGGAATATACCTGGATGAAATTTCTGTGAACGGTACGTATAATAACACAAATTGCTCCACCGTCACCATCACCCTTTCCGAAACCATCACCTCCGAAAGCTGCGCCGGCAACGACGGCGGCATCAGCCTGACAGCCTCCGGCGGCGCGGCCCCCTACACCTACAGCTGGAATACCGGCGCGAGCGGCGCCACCCTCAACGCTCTGCCCCAGGGCAGCTACAGCGTGACCGTCACCGACGCCAACGGCTGTACGACCAACCAGAGCTTCGCGGTAGGAAACAACTGCTCGTCCGGCCCCTGCGATAACGTCACCATCACCCTCAGCACCTCCATCACCCTGGAGAGTTGCAGCGGCAACGACGGACGGATAAGCGCGACGGCCTCCGGTGGTATAGCCCCTTATTCGTACACCTGGAATACCGGTGAGACGGGTTCGGTGCTAACCGGCCTGACAGCGGGTGACTACAGCGTCACCGTCACCGACGCCAACGGATGTACCGCCACCCAGAATATCAGCGTGGGAAGCGGTTGCTCCGGCGGCCCCTGCGACAACGTCACCATCACCCTCAGCGAAACGATAACCCCGGAAAGCTGCACCGGCAACGACGGCGGCATCAGCCTGACGACGGCCGGCGGCGCCGGGCCCTACACCTACAGCTGGAACACCGGTGCAAGCGGGGCGACACTCAGCGGAATAACGCAGGGCAGCTACACGGTCACCGTTACCGACGCTAACGGTTGCAGCAGCAACCAGACCTTCCAGGTGGCGGAAGACTGTAATACTTCCAATTGCCCCACCGCCGGTTTTACCGTGGACAACCTTGGCGGCGGCTCTTACCGGTTCAACAACACGTCGACCAACAATCCCCAGGCCGTATTCTGGCAATTCGGCGACGGTACGGAGTCGATCAATTATAGCCCGACCCACACCTACTCCGCTCCCGGCGATTATACGGTCACGCTCATCGTCGCCAATGCCTGCGGCGTGCCCGGGGAACAGGAGGACACGATTCAGCAAACGATTACGGTTTCGCTGAGCAACGAACCGCTGATCCAGCTGGGCGAAGCCGAAGGTCCTTCCGGCGAAACCGTCCTGCTGCCGGTTATCGCCCTCAACTTCAACCGGACGCTGGGGGCCATTCAGGGTATCCTGAACGTTCAGGACCCTTCCGTCGCACAAATCGAAGGCCTCGAAGGCGGGCTGATCGGTGGTTTCTCCACGCTCTCCTTCAATCCCGCCAACGGCCGCTTCAGCTTCTTCGACGCCGGCAACAACAATATTCAGCTCGACGCCCGCGATACGCTGTTTTACCTGCGCATCCTGCTGCAGGGCAACAACGGCGATATGTCGGCCGTCACCATCTCCGGTGACAACGGCTTTCCGCTGGAGTTCGGCGATATAGACTTTAACTTATTCACCCCCGCCACCGAGGACGGGAAAGTTACCGTTGTCAATAATTTCAGGGTGGATGGACTGATAACCACGCACTGGGACGCCCCGATCCCCGGCGTGTCCGTAAGCATGGAGATGAGCCCGCCCGGCGGAGCGCCGCAATCTCTTTCCACTACCAGCGACGCCGGCGGCGGATACGGCTTTGACGACGTTCCCGCCGGTTCGGCCTGCGTCATCACGCCGGAGAAAAATACCAATGCAGCCAACGGCCTGGCGGCCATCGCCCTCTTCGCCGGGCAGCGATTTATCCTCGGCTACGATGTGCCGCAGATCAACTCGCCCTTCCAGCTCATGGCGGGTGACGCCAACTGTGACGGCCGCTTCTCCACCCTCGACCTCTTCATCATCCAGAAGATACAGGTGGGGATCGATCCGGTTTTCCCGGGCTGCCCCTCCTGGGTGTTCGTGCCGGCGAGCGAGGAGCCCAACTTTCAGCTGGCTTCAGTTTATTATCCCAATTACCCCTATCCCCGCCAGGCCGATATCGCCGCCCTCAGCCAGGATACACAGATCGACTTCATCGGGGTCAAGGTGGGTGATATCCTCAACCGTGCCGATCCCAACGCGCTGCAGGGGCAGCCGGAAGCCGAACCCCGCTCCGGTAATACCGAACCCCTGCTCGTACGCGCCGAATATCTGGCCGAACGGCGGCAGATGCGCTACGAACTGATGGCCGCCGGCCCGCGCAGCCTGGCCAGCTACCAGTTTTCACTCGGCTACGATACAGAGCGGCTCCGCTTCCGCGAAATTATTACGGGTAAAAGATTGGGTAATGCCCCCCTGGCCGGGCAGCAGGCCGGCCGGCTCAACCTGAGCTGGTTCAGCAGCAGCGGCCGGGCCGTCGACCTGGAAGGCGGCGACGTGGTCCTGACGCTATACTTCGATCTGCAGGCGCCCGGAAAAGCTACGGCCTCCGACCTCCGGCTGGACGGGCGGGGCCTACCCGCCCGCATGCACGATGCGCAGCTACAGGGCGCCGTCATCGAACTGCAGCCCCTGCAAACCACCTCGCTCGATCCGGCAGCAACGTATCAGCAGGTACGGCTCTACCAAAACCGGCCCAACCCTTTCCGGGAACAGACGCAGATCGGCTTCTTCCTGCCCGAAGCAAGCGAAGCCAGTCTGATCGTCCGCGATGCGCTGGGAAGGGTAGTTTGGGAAAAAGCCGCCCGGTACCCGGCGGGAGAACAGCTGGAAAACGTCGACCTGCCCCTGGCGGCCGGCGTGTATTTCTATACGCTGCGAACGGAGACGAGTACCCTGACGAAGTCCATGGCCATCAGTAAATAATCGTGGCTTCGAGATTAAACCGAATTTTTTTCAACTGAATAAGCTATTGGCCATTGGCTGTTAGCTCCTGACCGGGTTGGTCAATGCCATGCCCTGCGCGAAGCCAACAGCTAATAGCCAATAGCCAACAGCAAATATCAAGACTGCCTTATGGTATCTTTATCAACACTTAAAGGATGGATTTACGGATTTTGTACCGGAGCGTTGCTGACAGCAGCGGCGACCCTGGGCGCTCAGCCCACCCTGCGTATTACGCCGGAAACACTTTCCGCCGCACCGGGAGAAGAGATCGCCATCGATCTGGTCATGGATGATTTTGAGGATTTACTGCTTTTTCAGATTCCCATTGCCTGGAATGCCGGTGTTCTGGAGTTCGTTTCCGTGAGCAATATTAACGCTGCGGTATTTCCTGATTATAGCGCTGATAATTTCGCAACGCCCGACAATGGTCTTGCCGCTGGGCAACTATCCACTAATTGGGAGAATAGCAGCTTGGATATTGTCACTGTACCCGATGGGACGGTTGTCTTTACGATTAACCTAAGGGTGCTGGGCGAAGGCGTCACCACGATCGCTGTGGATTCCGGTTTTGGGGTAGAAACTCTTTTTTGGGATAGCTTGGAAGAGCCAGTTCCCGTCACTTCGGTCCCCTCCACGGTAACGGTATCCGGGGAGGTAGCCCCTTGCCGGGAACGGGATTCGCTGGCGCTGGTCGAGTTGTATAATTCGACCAATGGACCAGGATGGACAAATACCTGGGACTTGAATACGCCGATGGAGACCTGGTTCGGCGTGACCCTCAATGAAAACGGCTGCGTAAGCTGTCTGGATATGCATATGGAGCCGGATTGCTTCACTACGCCTTATGAGGAGGGGAATAATCTCAGTGGAACGCTTCCGGCCGAAATCGGGAATTTAAGTCAACTGCAGTCTTTGTCTCTGAGCAATAACAACCTTGAAGGAGAGATTCCTTCGGAGATGGGAAACCTGGAACAGATTGAGATCATCTACCTTTTTAAAAATAATTTATCAGGGCCTATTCCCGCCAGTCTTTTTCAAATTGAAAGCCTGGTAGAACTCGAACTAAACTACAATAATCTTACTGGAAGCATACCTGCCGATTTCCAAAGCCTGGTTAATCTCAAGCAGCTTCTTTTAGACAAAAATCAATTGAGTGGCCCTGTTCCTGACTTTTCGGGCTTGTCTAATCTGGAAATTCTGGATCTCAGTGAAAACGATTTTTCAGGTTCGGTTCCTGATTTTCAGAGTTTGCCCCAACTGGATTTCCTTGATATCGCGGCAAATAAACTGACGGGAATGATTCCCGACTTTACCGGATTACCCCAGCTCCGGGGATTATATCTTGATCACAATGAGTTGACCGGAGCGATTCCCAATTTTCAAAATATCCCCAACCTAGATACTTTTCGCATCGATGTCAATCAATTATCTGGTCCGGTACCCGATTTCACGAATATCCCGAATTTAAAACGACTGGACGCTGACAGTAACCGCTTAAACGGTCCGCTCCCAGACTTTTCCAACCTGCCCAATTTAGTGTTCCTCGATTTTTTTAATAATGAACTGAGCGGTCCGGTTCCGGACTTCTCCAACCTGCCCGCACTGGAGGAATTGTACTTAGACAATAACGATCTTTCCGGTCCGATTCCTGATTTCTCTGATTTGCCCAACCTCAGAGTGCTTGATCTAGGTGGAAATAACGGTCTTACCGGTGTCATCCCTGACTTCACCAACCTCCCGCAACTGGAAAGGCTGGACTTGACGGTAACCAAACTAAAGGCAAATATCCCCCCGTTATCCAACTGTCCCTTATTGAATGACCTGGAGGTAGAACGCAACCGGCTCACCTTCGAGAACATTCTGCCCAATTTTGGAGTGCTCAACGACCGGATAACCCAGAATGCCGTCGATACCAATGATGTGTTTTTGTATTCCCCTCAGGATCCCATCTATCCCGACACCCTCTTCACCCGCCCTGCCGGCGAGGCTTTCAGCATCGACCTGGGCATTGACGCAGGAGTGAGCACCAACATTTACACCTGGTACAAAGACGGCGTTCCTTACCGCACCGTCACCGGCAATAATCAACTCACCTTCGATCCGTTGACTGCTGCCGACGCCGGCGTCTACACCGTCGAAGTCACCAACCCCGGCGCGCCCGAGCTGACGCTGGAGAGCGGAGCGATCACGATCGAGCTGAGTCCGGCTATCCGCCTCATCGCCGGCGAAGCCTCCGGCAATCCGGGCGAAGAGGTCCTGCTG
>Ga0209949_1000069_pt1 | contig 59233 bp, 40 predicted proteins | sample SalPonC_black_MG_FD_185711 | JGI IMG/M metagenome (GOLD analysis project Ga0209949, IMG submission 185711) | Salt pond soil microbial communities from South San Francisco under conditions of wetland restoration - Salt Pond MetaG... | ecosystem: Environmental > Aquatic > Marine > Intertidal zone... | reverse complement strand
GAGCGCGCCGTTTTTGCCCATCTTGGTAGCGACACCGAGTGCGTTCATCCCCAGATCGGTACCCTGCAGGTAGATGGCGTGACCGACCTGCACCTCCAGCTTGTTGATGCGGGAAAGACCGGCCACGTTGAGGCGCATCGCTTCCACCCCCCGCACCATAGATACCGGCATGGAATGCAGCCCGGCGCTGCGCGCCCAGGGATTCATGAGCAGTTCGTAAGCGCCCGCTTCGCCCTGCCGGTCGGGGTTGCCGGCGTAAAGGGAGGCGAGCGGCAGTAAGAAAACCGCGGTGAGCAGGGAGAGTCTGGTATATAAATGCTTCATAAGAATGATCGTATGGCGGCAGACAGGAAGCCGCTTTTGCCGAAAGGCCCTTTCGCGGCCTCCTGTCTGCCGTTGTTTTTAATCAAATCAATATTACAAACCGGAAGGATCGAACTTCCGGTTGACGCCGAACCACTTGATGGTGCGCTCGCCCATACCTTCCGCTGCAACGTGAATCAGATAGACCCCGCTGCCGATGGGGATGCCCTTATTATTTCTCAGGTCCCATTCCAGGTCGGGCAATATTTGCTGCTGATTCACGGCGCGGTTGACGCCTTCGGGCGTGATGCCTGTCTCGTCGCGCTCGTAAAGGCGTATAAATTTGCCGTCGAGGGAATAGATGGTGATCGTCGCTTTGGCCGGCAGGTTGGTGATCTTAACTGTGTTGGTGAACTGCGAGGTTTCGTACTCCGAAAACCCGAAGTAAGGGTTGGGGGCGACATTAATCATATCCAGCGCCGTTTCCACTTCGGAAGGCGTCAGCTCGCTGGCCTGCTTGTTCTCCAGCTTGAAACGATAGGTGGGATAGCCTTCGAAGGCACCTGTGCCTTTGGCTACCTGATATGGATTGTCAACCCGTACTTTCAGGATCACATCCTCGGGGATGAGCCCCTCCTGATAAGAGCGCATCTCCTGTCCCGGCAGCAACAGCGGCAGAGCGGCCCAGGTGATATCCTGAATGGCCGATACCTTGCGCAGCGGCACCGGCGTAGGTTGCAGCAATTGACGTAGCTCCTGACAGCCGTCGTAAGGCTGATTGGTGACGTACATGAAGTGCTGCCCGCCGGCCAGGTAGGAATAGATATTGATGTTGCCTCCGGTATTGAGCAGCAGCTGTGAGGAGGGATTGAACATCATATCGTTACCAATGGGCCCGTTTTGATAGGATTCGGGGAAGAAATCACCGTTGTAGGTCGAGTTTTCTCCAAAAAAGATATTCAGCCGCTGACCGGTTTCCACATTGATGGCATAGCCGGGGAACCAGCCCATACCCTTCCCGGGATCTTCCTGGTCGATATCGGGCAGACCGTCGCCGTCATTATCATTTTCAGTGACATTAGGGTGGTCGCGCAGATCGAAGTGCTTGCGTTCGCCCTCGGCGAAGAAGCCGGACTCCTCATAATAACGGTTGGCGGTTTCGATAACCACACAGCGGCTCCACTTCGACTTATCGGAGGTCAGTACTACATCGATATTCTGGGCCGACTGCAGGCGGGTGCGGATGCGCACCACGTTGCTGCCCGACAGGTCGGTCCAGGCCGGCGTGATGTAGGGAATCAGCGGCTGATCCGCTCGTACGCGCCAATTGCACAGGTAATAAGGCACGAAGTACCCGGGACCGATATTGGTCAGTGCCTGCGTAGGATCGATATTGACATCCTCTTCCGCCGGCCCGGTAGCTACATAATCGAAGATGAATTCATCGAGAAAGGTAATACCGGCGGAAAAGCCGTCGGGGACGCCGGAAAACCAAGGCTCGGCATCCGGGTTGATGTATTCTTCTTCATAGCCGATAGCGCCGTTGCTGTCATCGGCGCGGTCCCCTACATCATCGGTTTGGGCGATGGCCAGCGAGAAGCCGTAGTCGCGGATAATCTGTTCGTTGAGCCGTTCTATGCTGCGATCGGCGAAAATGACCGGTGCGGTGGGGTCGCTGAGGTTGCGTAGCTCCCAGCGCACGTTGTCGTCGAGATCGCCGTTACTCATATCTTCGTCGACGAAGGTGAGTTCAAACTCCCCGTCTATCACATCGAGCGGGTTAAAGACTTTTACATCGATGGGGCCCCGGCCCGGGCGATAGACCAACTCGCCGTTGAAGTCACCGCTGATGACGGCCTCCCGGCTCTCTTGCGAAAGATCGAGGAAGTTTCCCCCGGCGCCTATGCCGTCGATACGGGTGACGATGGCGCCGTCGCCAAACTCGGCATTCAGGCTGCGATCGACAATGGGCCGGGGAATGACGGTGTAAAATGGATTAGTGCCGTCGCCGATATTGCGGCGGCCTTCCAGGTAGGGGCGTCGTTGCCCAACCTTGTCATCCGGGTCGTATTCCTCGTATTCATTGTGGGCGTAAGCAATAGCAGTAAAGTAATATTTTTTGTGATTGATCAGCCGGGGATCATCGCTGGCGAAAGCATCGCTGCTGATCCGGAAGGTATGCCGGATGCCCTGGTTCTGGCCGTCGACCTGTAGAACGGGCGTGAAAAATTCTTCGTCGAGAGGGCTTTCGATAGACTGCCAGTTGAAAATCTTCTCGATATTGTTTTTAAGGTCCACCTGATAGATGAGGCGAGCCTCGTCGGGGTTGTTGAGGTCGGCCAGGGTGACATTCGGGCCGGCGAGCTGATACAGTTTGTAGCCTTCAAAGCGGTAGAGACTATCGGGCTCGCCCGCAGGGATTTGCAACCCGCGCTGGGCGTAGCCTTCAAAGGCGTTGTTGGAGGTGATGCTGTCATTGGTGAAAACGGCGATGACCTCGCGATCGAGCTCGACGAAGTCAACGTCGGGCGCATCGGGGCCGTCGGTGATCTCGAAGCAGTTGTCGAACAGCGCCTGTGCAATATCGTCCGCTTCCTGCAGGGTGCGAATGCTCGGGCAAGGATAATCCTGATCGGCTACCCAAACAACACCGATGATCAGCTCATTGACAGCCCCCGGATCGAGGCGGAAAGGGCCTGAGGCCTGTATGGTACGGCGATCGCCAAAGGGAAGCGCCTCCGTACACATGGACCAGCCGTCGGTATCGTCGGGCGGGTCGGTGAAGGCGTAACTGACGGGGTCGCCGTCCTGGTAAGCATCATCACCGAAGGTGAAGGGACTGCCGTCCCGCCAGGACCCCGACAGATAGTTGTAGTATTCCTGGGCGTTATTGGGGTCGGTAGTCCCCGGAGGAGGTGATCCTACCCCGCCGTTATTATAATAAGTAAAGGAAGACATGCCGATTTCTTCAAAGTTCTCATTGAGGGGGCCACGGAAGTAATCGACACCCAGGATGGGCACGCGGTCGCAGTAGGTCGCAATGCCTTGATCGCAAACACATCCCGACTGCCCGTCCAGGGCATCTTCATTGTACACGTAAGCCAGGTTTCGGGAGGTATCGCTACCTACGTAATCATCAGAGAAACAGCCCAGGTCGGGATCCACCCACATGGCGAAGAAAGTGGAGTCAATACTTTCAATGGCGCGGTTGATGAGTTTATAGCGCTGAAAGGTCATGTCATTGATCTCATCATTGGTAGCGTAGGAGAAAGCCTGCACCTGCACTTCCATTTGAATGGGATCGGCCATCGACTGGGCGTGGATATTGCCGTTGTCATTGTAGATCCAGAAAACCATCTCGTCGGGATACTGCGGCGCCTCACATCCGCGCACTTCGATCACCGGATAATCGCCGAGGTCGGGATTGTAGAGGCCGTCCCCGTCCTGATCGTAAAACCCGGCTAGTCCCTGACTGGTATTGGGCAGTTCGAACTGATGTATATCGAAAAAGAACTCGTTACCCCGGGCCGGCCAGCCGCGAACGTTTATCGGAATATCTTCCGGCTGGTAGGGTCGTCCTTCCGCCTTCGCCTGTTCGAAGTTGCGCAGGTGTTCGTCAATTTCTTCACCGAAGACGGGAAAGAACTTGTCCCACTTGGCGCAGATCTCCTGCTCGGTCTGTCCGTCGTCGGGATCCAGCGGGCCGGGCCAGTAGTCAAAGTCGCCACTGGAACGACCGTATTGCTGCGCGGCCACCTTAAGATTGCCGGCGGGATCGACGCCACCGAGCCAGACGGCGCCGGCGAAGATGGAAGAAACTTCTTCCTGGCCGGGGGGCACTTTGGGAACGATATAGCGGCCGTTGTTGCCGTCCCACCATACGTCGCCGCCACCCAGCAGGCGGGCGCGAACGTTGTTGAGGCTCATATCGTACTGGGAGGTGGAGTTGTCACAGTTTTCGCGAAAATTGATTGTCGCGTTCTGGTTGCTCACTTCCTGGCGCTCCCTGGCGAGTTTGGGGTTGATGTGGGCCTGGGCGGCCGTCGTCAGCCCCAGCGCCAGCAAAAAGCAGCACAGAGATCGGAAGGTGGACATGATTGAGGGATTTTTATAATCTCGTTTCATCGTTATTACACTTTAGAAATCGAAAATGGCGCCGACAAATATCCGGCGCGGCAAACTGTAGAGGTTGGGGTTGATCAGGGCCCATTGGTAGGAAGCCAGGTAGGCGTCAACGTTGCGCGCGGAGTTTTCGATTTGTCGCAGTTTGTCCAACCCGTTGGAAGAAGACAAAAAGCCGTCGTCCTCGGGAGAGTCGGTCGCCGGATAAACACCGATGATATTGCGGCGGTCGAGCAGGTTGAAGACCCGGAGATAGACATTCAGACCGTATCTGTCGGCGATGGTAAAGGTCTTATCCACGCGCAGGTCCAGGCGGAAGGTCCATGGCAGGCGGGCGCCGTTGATGGAGCCCACGGTTGTCTGGCCACCCAGTTCGGTGGGGATCAGCCTCGAGGTATAGGGCCGGCCGGAGACGGCGGTGGTTTGGAGGTTGACGCCAAAATTCGACAGAATGTCGGCGCCGCCGATGCGGGGTCCGTTGTAGCGGCGTCCGGCGCCGTAGCGAAAGTCGAGAATGGCATTGATACGGTGCCGCTCGTCGAAATTGAGGGGAAAGAGGGTACGCAGGTTGCCGCGGTTGGTCAGTCCCCGCTGCGAGTTGGCATCGGAGCCGGTGCCGTCGGCGAACTGCAGGGTGTAGTTGGCCTGCAGCTGCACATTGCCCGAACGGCGCAGGTCGTACTGAAAAGAAAAGCCCTTGACTGTTCCGAAGTCGATATTGTCATACGTGGTGTACTGCGTCACAAAAGGCACGGGGAAAAAGGTGCGCTGCTGAATCATATCGCGCAGCTCCTTGTAGTACGCGGCGATTTTTATCGCTGAAGTATTGGTCAGTTTTTGCTGGAAGCCCACCTCGTAGTCGATCGTCCGCTCGGGCCGCAGAGCAGGATTGTTCAGCGGGTTGTTGGGGCCGCGCGAAATATCGGTGAAGTAGAAATAGTCTTGCGCTGTCGCCAGCGTATTGGAAGGCGGTCGCTGCACCAGGATATCGTAGTGCGCGAAGAAGTTGGCATCCTTGGAAATGGGGAAAGAGAAAGCCAGTCGCGGCATGAGGTTGACCTGTACTTCGTAATCCTCGAAAGAGACCCGGGGATCAAAATCGCGCGACTTGATGAAGTTGGGATTGTCGCTGACACGGTCATCGGCGTAACGGGGCGTCACGAGGCCTTCCCGGATCCCTTCGATATCGGTAGCGCCGTTGACCGGCGTACCGTTGCTGCGGAACCAGTCGTCGCCGTCGCGGTAGGCCAGCACATCGGTACCGGCATCATTGAGGTATACTTTGTAATCCTCCCTGATATTACCGGGCCGGTCGCCGCCGAAGCGGTCGTGGTATTCCTTGGCGCCCATAATTTCGTAGAGGGAATAATTGTCTTTCAGCACCTGGGTATTGGCGTCGTAACGGTCGACACGCAGGCCGAGGCGGAAGATGATATCGCGGAAGGTAAACTTATCCTGGATGTAAGCCGCGGAGTAAATGGGTCGGTTTGGGGCTACGGGAAAGGTGCGCACGCCGTCGGCATCGGTAGCTGTAAAGAAGTCCTCGAAGGTGCCGTCGAATTGATTACCGAGGTGATCGTAGCCGAAGTAATTCAGGATTTGCTGATCGTTGAGTTCCTTGGCGGAAAACATGCTCAGGTCCAGCTGATCGGGGTTCAGCCCATCGATATTGACAAACTCATCGAGCTCCATTCCCAGCGCTTCCCGGATGGCCCGGTAGAAGCGGTTATCGGCATTTTCCACGATTTCCAGCTGCCGGATCGGGGTGCCGGGGAAGTTGGGAATATCGATAAAGGCGATCGTATCGGCGCCTTCGGGGATACCCAGGATGTGATTATTTGCCTGCTGCCGGGCCACGTCCCAGAGCGAAACCGGGAACACCTGGTAGCCGCGGTTGATGCGCTGTTCATACCATACTCCGATCTGAATGTTGTGACGCCCCATGTCGGAGCCGCCCGGCACCAGGTCGAAGTTGGTATTCCCGCTAAAAGTGATCAGGTCCCTTTCCGACTGGAAGGGGCTGCCGTAAACACGGCCTACGTTTGTATGGAAGTTCCAGGAGTTGTTAAAGATAGGAGAAATCGTTCCGTTGGGCGCCAGAAACTGAACGCGGGAGAGCAGGCCGCCCAGTCCGCCGCCGGGCGTGACGATGAGGTAATCGTCGATCTGACCGTTGAGCCCTTCTTCGAAATTGAGGCCCATGGCATTATTGTAATTGGCCAGCACCGGGTTGAGGTCCCCGGCGGTATACTGCCGCAGCACCTGCCGGTAGTCGGTATGTACCAAAGTGCTCTGCTGGGTTTCCGGATCGATGACCGGAGAGAAGGTAGGCACCCATTCTATGTCAAAGTCACCTACGTAACCATAGCGGAAGTAATCCTCGCCGTGACGCTGATCGAAGATATCCCTTTCGGTGCGTTCGTAACCGAACTGCAGGGTGTAGGAGGCGTTCTGAATAAGCCCCGGGGTAGACCGGGCGCTGCCTTCCACCGTATTAGGAGTAGCGCTGCCTCCCAGCCGGTGACGGAAGCGCAGGTTGCCCCGGTAGGTAAGTCCGTTATTGTAGGGATTGTTATGGCTGTTGTAAACACCCCAGCCGCCGGGGGTGAACTGATCGCGGTTATCGGAATAGGTACCGGTTAAGGACAGGTCAATGGCGGAGCTCAGGCGAGCGTCCAGCTTGCCGTTGAGGTCAATACGGCGGAAGTCCTCGAAGGGGCGTGCCTGCAGGGCATTGACGGCGTCGGACTGCAGAAAGTCGGCCCGCACCAATGCTGCACCGCCGACATCGATGAGCGGGTTGGCTTCCAGTTCGGCCAGCACATTATCTTTTACGCGGAAGATGGGCACTGCCGGAGGATCGTCTTCTTTCTGGTAAGTAAATCGACCAGATAGGCGGAATCCGAGCACTGACTGTCCCTGTCTGTTGCGCGCAATCGGCCCGGAAAGGTTGAAACCGATCAGGCTGTTGGCATAGGCGTCGAGGTATTCGGAGGTTTCCAGTTCGACGCCGCCGCTCAATTTATTGGAGGGGCCTTTGGTGGTGATGGAAATGATGCCGCCGGTGACGTCGCCGTATTGCGCTTCGACGCCGCCGGTGATGACCTGCAGCTGGTCGATTTCCGATTCGGGAATGAGGTTGCCCGTAACGCGGATGCCGTCCACGTAGTAGTCAGTAGCGTTGGAGCGGGAGCCGCGGATATTGATAGCGCCGCCCTCATCGGAAGTGGCCAGGCCGGCCGTCGTCGCGGCCAGCGCATTGATATTACGCGTAGGCAGGTTGCGGATCTGGTCGCTGGTGATCACGCCGCCGGAGGTGGTGTTGTCCTGCTCGATGAGAGGCACCTCGTAAGCGACCACTTCCACTTCGTCGAGCACCACTCCGCCGCCGGTGCTGAGTTCGATGTCCAGCTTATTGGATTTGCCGGCCAGCACCTTCACGTCGGTGACGCGCTGCGGCTGATAGCCGACATAACTCACCTCCACATCGTAAGTGCCCGGGTCAATATTGGAAAAATTGTAGTTGCCGTTCACATCGGTTTCGACACCGGTGGTGAGCACACCGTTTTTATAAAGGGCTACGTTCCCAAAAATGATCGGCTCGCCGGTTTCTTCGTCGGTCACTTTCCCCGCCAGCGAAGTCTGTGCCTGTACAGCCAGCCCTCCAAGTAAAAGTGATAAGATCAGCAGTAAGCGTATAGTCATAGTATCCTGGTTTAAAGAAGTGATTAAAATCACTTCGAGGAACTTCAATACGGTATTTCACCAAGCCACAATGTTAATAAAAAATGTTGATGCCGTTTGAAGCTGCCCCCTACTAAATTCCATACTTGTCAGGTAGTTGCTAGCAAAACAGCTCCTGAGTGAAGCGGACTGGTACGGCGCGATTTGAAAAATTGCGCCTCATCAGCACTATTCAGGATGCCGGGGATCAGCTTTACCGGTGTCGCTGTGCTGAACAGAACAGTGCGGCTGCGGAAGCAAAACCCCGAACGCTTTGGTCGAACTTATTCAAAGGGCAATTGGTATAGGCCTGATGATTTTCCTTGAGTCGGCGTCTAAGATAATGCGAAAATGCTGAAAAGCCCGTTTCCCGGCCAAACTTTTACCGCTCATTTTGGTCCACTATGCGACAATGAGCAAACCTGCAGCGGCGTCCGAAAGCCGGAAAGGTTATTTTCTTAGCGTACCAAATCTTATCTTTGAACTCCATCTGCTTATCTGAAATGAACTTGAACTATGCGTTTGCGATACATATACCCCCTGCTCGCAGTCATCACTGCGTTTGTGCCGTTTCTTCTTTCCGGCTGCCAATCCCCCGCGCCACAGGAAGAACCCGAGCACCGGATCGCCGATTTTTATGTGCGCTATCTGGAGACCGAGCGGCAGCTCAAAGCTTTCGCCAGCTTTTACGAAGGGGATTCTATTCGTAGCGCCCGTCCGCTGAGCATTGCCGGCGGAGTCGACTTTCAGGGGCTCGACATGGAAAGGCGCAGCCTGGCCGACCGGGGCATTCGCTACACACTGACGCGCACGGCCAACTATCCCGGTCAGTTCTCCTTTGCCTATCAGATAGAGGGCGCCAAGCAGCAACACCAGTTTACCATGCCGCCGCTGATCAACTTTTTCTTCGAGGGCGCTGTATCGGTCAGCCGGGGTGCCACCCTGGTCATTGAGGGGGAGCCTCTTCAGGCTACCGAGGCCCTCGTGTTGCTTTTCACCGGCGAGGAGAATAAAACCTCAACCATCAGCATCGATGGCCCCAAAGACAACAATACCTTCCGGCTATCCCCTGAGCAGCTGGCGGCCATCCCCGCCGGCCCCAGCATGCTGTACCTGGTCAGAAAACGAAACCTGATAGAGGAGCAACCTTACCGGACCGTAATCTCGGCAGCAGAATATTATACCAAGACACGAAGGCTAGAAATCATGCCCTGAGTTTATCCGGAGCATTTTTTCCGCGATTCTCTTGGGAAAACCAATCAATCCCTCCTATCTTTGCACGCAATTTAAAAAATTGCGATGCCCAGAGACACCTCCATTAACTCCGTATTGATTATCGGTAGCGGTCCTATTATTATCGGTCAGGCCTGCGAGTTTGATTATTCCGGTTCACAAGCTGCGCGTTCCTTGCGCGAGGAAGGAATCGAAGTAACCCTTATCAATGATAACCCGGCCACCATTATGACCGACCCGGTCACTGCCGACCACGTTTATTTACTTCCCTTAACCGTTGAAAGCATTATTCAGGTACTGGAAGAACGCCACGTTGACGCAGTGCTCCCGACTATGGGAGGCCAGACAGGCCTCAACCTGGCTATTGACGCCGGCAAGCGGGGAGTCTGGGAAAAATATAAGGTCAGGCTTATCGGCGTGGACCTCGATGCCATCGAACTGACCGAAAACCGCGAAGCTTTCCGCCAGCACATGGTCGATATCGGTCTGAAAGTGGCGCCCTCTTTTATCGCCAACTCCTTCCTAGAAGGAAAAGAAGCCGCGCAGAAAATCGGTTTCCCCCTGGTTATACGGCCTTCTTACACCCTGGGTGGCAGCGGCGGCGGTTTTGTACATAAGGAAGAAAACTTCGACGCCGCCCTGCGCCGCGGCCTTAATATGTCACCGACGCACGAGGTGCTCGTGGAAAGAGCAGTGCTCGGCTGGAAGGAATTCGAACTGGAACTGCTGCGCGACGCCAACGATAATGTCGTGATCATCTGTACGGTGGAAAACCTGGATCCCATGGGTATTCACACCGGTGACTCCATCACGGTAGCGCCCGCCATGACCCTTTCGGATACGGCCTACCAACGTATGCGTGATGAAGCCATTCAGGCGATGCGCTCCCTGGGCAACTTCGCCGGCGGATGTAATATCCAGTTTTCTATCGATCCGCAAACCGAGCAGCTCATCGTTATCGAGATCAACCCGCGAGTCTCGCGTTCCTCGGCCCTGGCCTCCAAAGCAACGGGCTATCCCATCGCCAAAATTGCCGCCAAACTGGCGATCGGCTATACCCTCGACGAACTAAAGAATCAGATTACCCAAACCACCTCGGCTTATTTCGAACCAACCCTCGACTACGTCATCGTCAAAATGCCGCGATGGGATTTCGAGAAATTCCACGGCGCCGATCACTCTCTGGGTCTGCAGATGAAATCGGTAGGTGAAGTGATGGCCATCGGCCGCAACTTCCTCGAAGCGCTGCAGAAAGCCTGCCAGTCACTGGAAAACAACCGCGCCGGACTAGGCGCCGACCGCAAGGAATGGATCAAGACCGACGACATCCTCCACCGGCTTGAAACCCCCAGTGACGACCGCATTTTCCGCGTCAAGGATGCTATGCGCCTCGGCGTGCCCATGCGTACTATTCAGAAACTCACCAAAATCGACCCCTGGTTTTTGCAGCAGATCAAGCGCCTCGTTGACATGGAAGAGCAGGTCCAGAAATACAATGTGCCGGATGATATCCCCGCCGATTTTTTCCGCGAACTCAAGGAAGTAGGCTATTCCGACGCACAAATCGCCTGGCTCATGCGCATTGAGGAAGAGTCCGTCACCGAACAGCGCAAAAAGCTCGACATCCGCCGTACCTATAAAATGGTGGATACCTGCGCCGCCGAGTTCGAAGCACAAACACCTTACTTTTACTCCACCTTTGACCGCGAAAACGAAAGCTTCCCCACCGATAAGAAAAAAATCATGGTCCTCGGCTCCGGCCCCAACCGCATCGGTCAGGGTATCGAATTCGACTACTGCTGCGTCCACGGACTGCTGGCCATCAAGGAAGAAGGCTTCGAGTCGATCATGGTCAACTGCAACCCGGAAACGGTATCCACCGACTTCGACGTGGCCGACAAGCTGTATTTCGAACCGGTTTTCTGGGAACATCTCGAAGAAATCATCGAGCTGGAAAAACCCGAAGGCATCATCGTTCAGCTCGGCGGGCAAACGGCGCTGAAACTGGCCAAAACCTTCCACGAAAAGAACATACCCATTATCGGCACTGATTTCCCATCGATGGACCTGGCCGAAGACCGCGGCGCCTTTTCCGATCTGCTCAAGGAAATGGGTATCCCCTATCCCGATTACGGGGTGGCCGATGACGCCGACGAAGCCCTGCGCATCGCCAATGAAGTCGGCTACCCGGTACTCGTCCGCCCCTCGTATGTGCTGGGCGGGCAGTCGATGCGCATCGTCATTAACGACGACGAACTGGAACGGCAGGTGCTGAGCATCTTCAAACACCTGCCTGATAATAAGGTGCTGGTCGATCACTTCCTCGACCGGGCCAAAGAGGCTGAAATCGACGCCATCTGTGACGGCGAAGAGGTGCACATCATGGGCATCATGGAACACATCGAACCGGCCGGCATTCACTCCGGTGACTCCTCAGCGGTATTACCTACCTACAGCCTCTCGGTAGAAGCCGTCAACACAATGGTCGAATACACGAATAAACTGGCCAAGGCGCTCAAGATTAAAGGCCTGATCAATATTCAGTTCGCCATCAAGGATGACAAGGTTTACGTTATCGAGGCCAACCCGCGCGCCTCGCGCACCACGCCCTTTATCGCCAAAGCTTACAAAGTGCCTTACCTTCAGATGGCTACCAAAGTTATGCTGGGCACCCACATGCTGAAAGATTTCGACATCAAACCGCAGCCCAGCGGCTTCGCGATTAAGGTGCCTGCCTTCAGTTTCGAGAAGTTCCCTAACGTAGATAAAAACCTCGGCCCGGAAATGAAATCCACCGGCGAAGCCATCCGCTTCATCAAAGACCTGGCCGATCCCTTCTTCCGCGAACTGAACAGCCAGCGGAGTATGTACCTCACCCGGTAGTTTAGATGTTTAGTCAGCGCTCCTTCCTACGGACCGTCCGGTCCGTAGGAAGGGCGAAGCGCTAAACTTGTCCGGAAACATATTATTCCCTACATTTATTTAATTTTCAGGAATAACATGCACACTCCATGAGAGTCCTCCTCGTGTTTTTGCTTTTTTGCGGCTATGCCCTATTTGCCCGTTGGTATTACGTCTGTGAGGTCAACGGGCCCTGTGCCGGGAACACAACGGACCTGCGCCAACAGACGCTCACCCTGAGCGATGGCGATCGCATCATTTTGCAGGGCTACGAGCAGTTTGCCTTCGACTCAGCAGCCTTGAGCCCGCGGCTCAACGAGAACAACCGCATTTTTCTCGATTCGGTGGCGGCCTACCTGAAAACACATCCCTCGCAAAACCTCACCATCACCGGACGTTACCGCGAAAGTGAGAAAGGCATTGCGCCCGGCTTTTTTGAGAACCTGGGCTTAGCCCGCGCCGCCGAGGCACGCCGGCAGCTCGTCCGGCGTGGTATCGAGGAGAAGCGCATCACGCTGGACTACCAGCAGAGTCCTTCCGAGGCCCTGCGCGAACCATTGCGCTTTATGCTGTACGCCCCTTCCGACAGCGCAGCAGAGGCCTTCGAAAAAACCAGCTTTACTTTTACCAACATGACTTTCTCTCAGGCCAATTTTGCCTTCGACTCCGATGAATTCCGCCCCGGCGAGCCCTTTCTCCTCTATGCCGACTCCCTCAAAACCTATCTCGAACTCAACCCTGGCAAACAACTCAACATTATCGGCCATACCGATCATATCGATACGGAGGCGTATAACTACGACCTGGGGCTGCGGCGCGCCAAAAGCGCCCGGCAGTTCCTGCGCGACAAGGGCATAACCTCTGAAATTGCAGTGCAGTCACTGGGGGAAAAACGGCCTGCCGCCACCAACAAAACCGGGGAGGGACGCGCCAAAAACCGCCGCGTCAATTTTATCATCCTAAACGAAGGGCAGTAATCGTTTTTTATTTAACTTGAAGGAGAAGCGTTCCTTTTAATCATCAAAAGCAGCATTTATGGACTTCAGCTTCGATCAGATTTTCGACCAGTTCAATACGTCGGAAAGCTATACCATCCTCGTCATTATATTGCTTGCCTTCCTGTTCGGCTTTATCATCGGCATGCTCCTGCGGGGAGCCCGCATCAGCCGGCTGCGCCGGGAACTCGAAGCACTGAAACCACAAGTAGAAGCGCGCGAACGCGAAGTGGCTGATTTGCAGGATCAGCTGGCTACGGCCAATGAGGAGCTGGCGGAAAAAGATAAAGTCTTCGAGCAGCAACAGCGCGAAGTGGTAGAGGCCGAGGAACTGCTGCTCCGGCGGGAACAGGAAAAAAACAAACTGTATAATGAATTGCAGGATATCCATACCGAACTGGAACAGTTGCAGGCCTCCAATCGCTCCTATCTTTCTACCATTGAGGAACTCAACGACCAGATTCTCGGGATCAGAGCCCAACGGGAACAGGAAACGGAAGAAGTGCAGCGAGCCGAACCCACCTATGTGAAAAGCCCGGAAACAGGAGTAGAAACACTGGTCAATAGCCGCCTCGAACGCATCGAAGCCAAAGTGACCCAACTGGAAAAGGAAAACCTCGCCCTGCGCAAAGAAGTCAATAGCCTGTACGAACAATCAGGAGTGGCCGGCGAGGAAATGAATGTTGCCGCCGCTACTGTCTCTTCCAACCGGGAAAGCCATTTACCTGCTGAGGAATCGCCTCCCGCTGCCGACCTGCAGTTGATCGAAGGCATCGACAATCGCATAGAAGCTCACCTGAAAGCATCCGGTATCCGCAGCTGGGAGGACCTGGCCGAGAGCTCTGCTGACCGGCTGCGCGCCCTGCTCCAGCAGGCCCCCGAGCTTCCCCAAAATGATCCGAAGACCTGGCCCATCCAGGCGCGCCTCGCATTGAACAACGACTGGAACCTGCTGAAGGAATACCAACAGCAACTGCTCGGCGGTCATGAGCTGGGGGACAGGAATGAATAGCTATGAGCGTCAGGTAAGTTATAGTCCTCCAAGCCAAAATTTGTGAATCTTGACTTGGAGGACTATATATTAGGAGACCGGAATAGTTTAAGTGACCCCATTTTTCAAATAATTTCAGAAGTAGGCACTTCCCTATTTCTTATTTCCCCCATACACATTCAACCGTTTCTCCAGCAAAACATACAACTGATCCTTTTGCAGGCGCACCTGCAGGGGTTCTGCTATTCCCTGCGGCAGGGGAAATTGCATTTCGCCGAATGACTTCAGGTTGTAGATGAAGTAGGCATTGTCAATCTGGTAGAGTATGCGGTTTTCCACCACCTGGAAATCATCGATACCGGTGATGGGGAGGCTGCGGTCGTACTGGCCGAAATTATCAAAGACCAGGATGCCGATACCGGGGTCATTGACGTAGACGAAATTGGCGCGGGCGACGAGCTTGGAAGGGGAAGGAGTGAGGCCGAGCAGCAGGCTCAGGTTGTCGCTCTGCCGAAGCAGTTGCCCTTCCTGGCTTATCTTTTTGAGCGTGTAAGTTGCCGCATCGAAGACCCACAGTCCGTTGTCGACAGCCAGGCCGACAGCACGAACATCAACTACCTGCAGGTCCCAGAGGTTGAATTCTCCGATCTTGTTGAGGGTGCGGTCGAGGGTGATCGCGGTTTGAAATTCCGGGTAGTAGAGCAGCAGGTTGAAAGGGTTGGTGGCGTCGATATGCGTTAATTCCCCGATAGTGTTATTGTTGTAGCGAAAAAGCTCTTCCCCGTCCGGACTATATTTAATAACCGTATTGTCGGGGGTCACTATGTAGAGCTGCTGGAGCTTATCGGAGGTAAAAAATTTAGCCTCAACCGGAATACTGCTGATCAGCTCGTAGGCGGAACTGCGCACCTGGGCCTTCGAAGAGAAAGAGAGGAGCAGCCAGCTGCCGAGGAATAGGTAAGTATTTTTGAAAAATAATTTCATTGTTCAGAATGCTTGTGCGGGAAAGGCGGTATTGTTCCCGGTTGTGCGAGCTGTATGTCAGGGCTTCACGTCTTCGCGCCTTACGACTCTGAAGATACAGAGCCCTGGAGCCATCCCGGTCATCAGGATTTTTCTTCCACCTGGATCCGGTTGCCGAATATCCGCCCTTCTTCATTTTCGAAGAAGTGCAACTGCAGCTCTTCACCGTCGAAGACAGCGTAGGAGTTGTAGTGCATCCAATCTCCCAGGTTAATATAACGGCTACGGCCGTTTTTTAGCGTATGATCTATTGGCAGGTGCCGGTGACCGAAGATGAAGTAGTCGATGGATAGCTGATCCAGTTTGCGATTGCAGTAGGCAACTAGCCATTCCTTTTCGGAGCCCAGGAACCTTCCGGCGTCCCGGTCGCGCTTCCGGCTGCTTCCCGACCAGAAATTAGCCAGCCGGATGCCGAAGTTGGGATGCAGCCTTTCGAACAGCCATTGACTAAACGGATTAGCGAAGACGCGTTTGATGAATTTATAGCCGTGATCCCCCGGCCCCAGCCCGTCACCGTGACCGATAAAGAAGGTCTTGCCATTCCGTTCCCGGATAATCGGCTCTCGGTGAGTGGGTATACCGAGTTCCTCCTCAAAGTAGCGAAACATCCACATATCGTGGTTGCCGGTAAAGTAGTGAATTTCGATGCCGCTGTCACGCAGTTCCGCCAGTTTGCCAAGCAGGCGGACGAAACCTTTGGGTACAACGGTTTTGTATTCAAACCAAAAATCAAACAGGTCGCCGACCAGGTAAATTTCCCCGGCCTCGTCGCGGATACTGTCCAGCCAACGCAGGATTTGGCGCTCCCGCTCCCGGCTGCTGAGCCGGGCGTCGATACCCAGGTGAAAATCTGATGCAAAATAAATTTTACTCATCGCTGGTAAAGATATGGCTTTATGAAGTAAAGAAACCCACAGGAAAATGCTGAATTATTCGGGGCAGCGTTTAATTTAGGGTAGCTAATGCTCTGTAATATAAATTCCTGTCAATAATCAAAACTACGAAAGATATTATGAATTTGGACTTAAGCGGAACGAACGCCCTCGTTTGCGGAAGCAGCAAGGGCATCGGGCGGGCAGTGGCTATTGAGATTGCCCTGCTGGGCGCCAATGTCACGCTGGTGGCGCGCTCGGCAGGCGCCTTATCCTCCTTAGTGGAACAACTGGATCGCAGCCGGGATCAACACCACGATTTCCTGCAGGCCGACTTTGCCCGGCCAGAAGAACTGCGCAAGGCCGTTCACGGTCTGGTGACAGGGAAGACGATTCACGTACTGGTCAACAATACGGGCGGGCCGCCGGCCGGGCCCATCCTGGAAGCCGACGCGGAAGGTTTCCGGGAGGCCTACACCAAACACCTCATCGCCAATCACCTGCTCGCGCAGCTGATCGTTCCCGGAATGAAGCAGGCCGGCTACGGGCGCATCATCAATATTATTTCCACTTCCGTAAAAGAGCCGCTGGAAGGACTGGGGGTGTCGAACACTACGCGGGGCGCCGTGGGCAACTGGGCCAAAACACTGGCCAATGAACTGGGTCCGCACGGCATCACCGTCAATAATGTGCTGCCCGGTATGACCGATACCGGCCGGCTGCGCTCCCTGATTCGCACCCGCGCCGAAGCCGCCGGCCTCAGTGAGGAGGAAATGGCGCAACACATGCGGCAAGCCGTCCCCCTGCGTCGCTTCGCCGACCCAAAGGAACTCGGCGCCGCTGTGGCCTTCCTGGCCTCGCCCGCCGCCGCTTACATCACCGGAACAAACCTGGTCGTGGACGGAGGGCGGACGAGGAGCTTGTGAGCAGGGAGGTCCCGCATTTTTCCCTACTTTTGCTCCTGTAAAACTTATTTAACAAAACCATATTCACTATGCGTAAAACCACCTTTAGCCTACTCGTACTCAGCGCTTTCTTTCTGCAGTATTGCGGCAACGCCGCCCAGCTGGAAGAACAGGTGCAGCTCCTGCAGGAAGAACTGGAAGTGAAAGAATCCGCGATCGACAGTCTGCAGCAAATGACCAGCGCCGAGCCCGGCTTAATCCACACCGTCTTCTTCTGGTTTAATGAGGGCGTAACCGAAGAACATAAAAACGGCTTCATCGAGGGACTGCAGTCCCTGAAAGATGTAGAAACTGTCCGCAATTTTTACATCGGTCCTCCCGCCGGCACCCCCCGTGAGGTGGTCGACAACTCCTACGACTACGCCCTCATCCTCCACTTCGACAATAAAGCCGGGCAGGATACTTACCAGGAACATCCCATCCACCAGGCCTTCGTGCAGGGGCAGGAAGGCGTCTGGGAAAGGGTGCAGGTATATGATACGCTTGTTGAATAGAATAGCCGGGAAGGAAGTCATGGAAAAGCAAGAGCCGGGGTGCCACCTGGAGCAACGCTACATACGTACTCCGGGCGATGATGTCACCCCGGCAGGAGGAAGGAACAAGTCTGGGAAGGCAGGAAAAGTCATTTGGAAGGGAAGTAGAGTGGAAAGTAACACAGATGAACCCTGCCCCCAGAAGACCATGAAACACTGAAACCGTGTAATACCAATTCCATGAACTGTTTTCGATTTTTTACCGTCTTTTTTCTCCTGTTTCCGCTATTTACCGTCGCCCAGCCCGACAAATCGAATTATGCCCTGCTCTGGGAGATCACCGGCAACGGATTGGAGCACCCCTCCTATTTGTTCGGTACCATGCACGTACAGGACCGGCGCGCCTTCGAGTTTCCGGACTCTCTGCGGATCGTCTTTGAATCGGCCGAGGCCTATGCCATGGAGGTCAATCCTAATGCTGCTGTTTCCTACTTCATGGAGCTGAGCTTCAGTGGCGACACCTCCAATGTGCTGCGGCAGCTGCTCTCTGAGGAAGAATACCGGCGCGTCGATGCACTGGTGCAAAAGCAACTGGGGCAGCCTATCGACTCGATGGACATCAAGGACCCGATGCTGCTCGAAATGCTGCTCTCTGATTTTGAGGAGCCGGAGGAAACCGACAAGAACCTCCATTTTCTGGACCTGCACCTTTTCGATATCGCCTTTCGGCAAAATAAGGAGCTCATTGGCCTGGAACGCATCGAGGATTACGATAACCTGAACCGGAGCTTCTTCCGGGAGGTGGCCGGCCAGGATAATGACACGACCGCCTACAGCTCCGAAGAAGAACATGCTTTTTTTGAGGAACTGCTCGAATTGTACCGCTCCGGCGATCTGGAAGCGCTGACGGGCTACCTGGATATCGAGGCTGCTGAGACGAGCGACTATCAAAGGGAGCTGCTCAGCCGGCGTAACTACAAGATGGCGGCAGCGCTGGAAAACGAAATTCGCCGGCAATCGGTATTCTGCGCGGTTGGTGTGGCTCACCTGCCAGGGGAAGACGGCCTCATCCAGCTGCTGCGCGAAAAGGGTTACCGGCTGCGGCAGGTGACACCTGCTTTTGAAGATCCCGCTGAATGGACAGCCTCGCCAAAACAAGAACGCCGCTGGCGCACGTTGGAAAGCCCGCACCTTGGCTACACGCTCGCCCTGCCTGAGGCACCGGTCAAACTACAGGTACCTTCCCTCGGCAACCAGATCCAGTTTGAAATGTACCTCTACAGCGATATGATCCGGGAATCTTTTTACCTGTATTTCGCCGGTGCCGGACTACCGGAAAGCAGCCGGGAGCAGCTGTTGAAAGATTTCACGGCATCAATGCTGGAGGACCTCGATGAAAGTGAGGTGGCAAACGCCGTCAGCAGCCGTTCCATCCGCCGGAACGGGCTCAGGGGAGAGGAAATGACCGCCCTTACCTCCGAGGGCGAGCGGGTGCGCTGGCAGGCTTTTCAGGAAGCAGATCGCCTTTACTTCTTCTTCTCCTTTCTCACCGATTCTAAGACAAATAAAAGCCATGAAAAACGCTTCTTCAATTCCATTCGCTTCACCCTTCCCCAACCGGTTCGGGGACTGGAGACGGTGAGGGATGCGGCCGGCGCCTTCCGCCTCGATTTCCCGGTATCGCGGGAATACAGCTACGAACGGCAAGCCTTCGAAAGCGACGACGCCCACCGCTTCTATGGCGTGAAAGGCATGCAAGGCAGGGATCCGGAAACGAATGCGTCCTACTACCTGTACTACTACGACCAGCCCGCCGGCATCACGGTGGAGAATGACCACCTGCTACTGGAAAACCAGATACGCCGCCTGGAGCAGTCCTGGGGCGAAGCCCGGGAGCTGCATTCCGGCCGCCACCAGGGCTGTACCTACTACGAGGCCCGCTTCCCGCAGGAACAAACGATGGTTGCCGCCCGCCTCCTACAACGCGGCAACCGGCAATACCGGCTGATCGCAGAGTACCCCCATCAGTCGGGCAGCCAGGTGGACGCCGCTGCCTTTTTCGACGCCTTCGAACCGCTGCCCTTCCAATGGACACCGCTGCTACAGCGGGCCAATCCGGCGACGGGGTTCCACATCCGCGTTCCCGGCGCCTGGTTTATGGAAACTACGGATTACGGCCGGGAAGATTATCCCCTAATAAGAGATCACACCCTGTATACCCGCGATACGCTGTCGGGGAGCAATTACATGGCCATCGAGTATGAATACTCTCCCTATTTTGAGGACGACAACCCGGAGTTTTTTCTCGATGCGTTGATTCCTGATGAAGCAGTAGAAGGTGCTTCCCTCAGCGACACTCTATTCCAAGGTCGCCGGGCGCTGTACCTGGAAGAAAAAGACCCGGCCGCCAATATTTACAGCCACCGCTTATACCTGCAGGAGGGCAACTACCTGTACGAGCTCGTCGGGCAGTTTCCGGAATCCTTCCGGCCGGTAGCGGCTTTTGAGTACTTTCGTACTTTTCACCTGCAGCGCTCCCTACCCGGTGATTTCCTGAGCATAGAAAAATCGGAACAGGTGTTCCGGGACCTCGTCGCCGGTGACCCCGCGAAAGTGCAGGGTGCTAAGCGGGAAATGGATCACCACGAATTCGGCCCCGAACACCTGCCTGCCATCTATGATTTGCTGCGCCGCGACCTGCCGGGCGATACGAGCGATGAAACGACGGTACATGAGCTGCTCTTCCGGGAGCTGCTTTTTACCAACGATGCAAGCACCCTGCCCTTTCTGGAGGAGCTTTACCGGGATCCCGGTCAAAGTACGGAGAAACGCGCCTTTGTGTTGGAGGTACTGGCCCGGCTGCACACCGAAGCCGCCTACAAGCAGTTCTTCCGGCTCGCTCCTTCTTTTGAAGGGGAACCGGAAAGCAGTGAAACAGCATACAGTCACCTGCTGGAAGGCATGGTCGATACCCTTTCCCTGACGGCCCGGTATATTCGCCAGCTTGCCGGCCTGAGCCGGAATGAAGCCCTGGCCTACCCGGCTTACTCCGTCCTGTACCAGCTCCTGCGCCAGGACAGTCTCGGCACATCAGCCGCCGACGGTTTCGCAGGCCAGTTTCTCGGAGAAGCCCAACGCATCGTGCGAGACTATCAACTACTGGAAAATCCGGAGCGCCAGCCGGACTTTCCCGCCTACTGGACACTCGACGCCCTGCACATCATCCTGGGTGAACTATCTCCGAACCCGGCTATCCAGACCTACCTGCAGAACATGCAACAACTCCAGGAGCCGCGCCTGCTGATCACCATCATCGACAACGCCCTTATGCAGGAGCGCCCGGTAACACGCAGCGCCTACGAACGCGTCTTTGCCGACCCGCCTTTCTGGTACAACCTGCTGGAAAACGTCAATTACGAAGGCCACCTGGAGCAACTGCCGGCAGACTTATTTACACAGGAGGCTACCCTCAAGGCCTACCTCGCCGATTTTCTTCTGGAGGAATACGAGGTAACACTGGAAAGATTCGAAATACTGGAACAGGAACCTTATCAATACGATGAGACAGCGGTATCCCTCTATTGGTTCCGCTTTACGGTCACCGGACAAGAAGAGGAACTGCTCGGTGTTGTTTCGCAGCCGGCCGGGACAGAAGAGGTCGCCGTTTACCCCGAAATCTTTGAGCTGAAAGTCTTGGAGGAAGTGGATTGGAAGACGGTGAAGAGAGGCATCCTGGAAGAATTGGAGGACCGGTGAGACCTGATGAAGCCCAATTATCGGCAAGGCTGATTAAAGTTATCCCGCTTTTTTATCAAAAAACGGGATTCGAGGTTCTCCCGGGACGTTCTGATATACCCCTCGTATCAGAACAGCATCTAACCTGTTGGCTATTATACAATTAAGGGCGAACGCGAAGCAGAGCTTCGCGCTCCAATCGAACGGCTTCCAAACCGGGGGCAGTTTTTTCCGGTTTAGTTTATAGTGAATTTTCTGCCCGGAAAAATTTCCCCACCGAGGGATGCATGAATCCCCAAAATTCCCTATTTTTAAATCCGGATGGAATTATTGGAATCCCCATTAAACCCTTCAATAATTCCATCCACCAGTCCTTTCTTTACCAGCGGCGATAGCTCAGTTGGTAGAGCATCAGCTTCCCAAGCTGAGGGTCGCGAGTTCGAGTCTCGTTCGCCGCTCTGAGTATGATTGCCCCGCATTTTGGCTGACGCCATAATGCGGGGTAATTGTATTTCTTCCGCTACCGGTTTTCTCTTCCATTTTTGGAGTTCCACGCTATTCTTATTTTCAAAGGGACTTCCCGTTACTATTGGCGGTGTAAGCTTCATCAAATTTGCGAAGCGCCTATTCCATCGGGTGAAATTTTCTCCCGCCCATTCCGCTTCGCGGCCTGGTCGGACAAGCTTTCACCTTTCAGATTTCTCATTTTCTTCCTGAAAGTACGCATAGATCTTCTTCGCCGCTGCGTTCCCCACCACTTCCGCCAGATCGGTGGGGCGGGCTTGTTTGATTTTTTTGACCGAGCCGAAGTGGGTAAGCAGGCGCTGGGCCGTCTTCTCCCCTACCCCGGGAATGTTGGTCAGTTCGCTGGTGGTGAAGTTGCGGGAGCGCTGGTTACGGTGGAAGGTGATGGCGAAGCGGTGCGCCTCGTTGCGTGCCTGCTGGATGATTTTGAGCGACTCCGATTTTTTGTCGATATAGAGCGGGATGGGATCGCCGGGAAAGAAAATCTCCTCCAGCTTTTTAGCGATGCCGATGACCGTCATGCGATCTTCGATGCCGAGGCGGCGGATGGCTTTCATGGCGGCGCTGAGTTGTCCTTTGCCGCCGTCGATGATGACCAGTTGCGGGAGGGGTTGGTCCTCTTTAAGCAGGCGGCGGTAGCGGCGGTGCGCCACCTCCTCCATGGAGGCGTAGTCGTCGGGGCCTTCCACCGTCTTTATGTTGAAGTGGCGATAGTCCTTTTTGGAGGGCTTGGCGTTTTTAAACACGACGCAGCTGGCCACGGGGTGAGATCCCTGGATGTTGGAATTGTCGAAGCATTCGATGTGCATGGGCAGCTCGTCCATTTGCAGGTCCTTTTGCATGGTGCGCAGGATGCGCTCGGCCGAGGTCTGCTTGCGCTTCATCGAGGCCCGCTGTTTCTGGCGCTGCAGCAGGAAGTACTTCCCGTTTTTTTGCGAAAGCTCCAACAGCTTCTTCTTATCGCCGATTTTGGGCACAGTGATCCTGATATCTTCGTCTTCCAGCTGTACGCGGAAGGGCAGGATTACCTCTGGGGCGATGCTGTTGAATCGCTCGCGGAGGATGGGGATGGCATATTCCAGCAGGTCGCGCTCCTCGTCGTCGAGGTTTTTGACCAGTTCCTGGGTGTGGGTATGGATGACCGCGCCGTTGACCACCTTGATATAATTGACATAGGCTTCTTTCTCATCGGAAGTGATGGAGAAGATATCGACGTCACGGATGGTCACGCTGACTACGGTTGATTTGTGCTGGTAGTCTTCGAAGGCGGTGAGTTTCTCCTTGAGGCGCTGGGCTTTTTCGAATTCCAGGTTCTCGGCGTAGCGCTGCATCTCCGCCTTGAAATGACTGGTGACGGCGCCGAAGTTGCCGCGCAGGATGTTGCGCACCTGATCGATCTTTTCGCTGTAGTTCTCCTCACTTTCCAGGCCTTCACAGGGGCCTTCGCAGTTTTTGATGTGGTATTCCAGGCAGACCTTGAACTTGCCCTGCTCGATGTTCTCCTTTGACAGATTGTATTTGCAGGTGCGCAAGGGAAAGAGCTGTTTGAGGAGGTCGAGAATGATCTTGAGGCGCGATTTGGAGGTGTAGGGGCCGTAGTAAGTGGAGCCGTCCTTGATCACGCGGCGGGTGATGAACACGCGGGGAAAGCGCTCCTTTTTGATGCAGATGTAGGAATAGGACTTGTCGTCCCGCAACATGACGTTGTAGCGGGGCTGGTATTTTTTGATCAGCGTATTTTCCAGCAGCAGGGCATCGGCTTCGGTTTCCACAATCGTGAATTCGAGGTGGTCGGCGTTTTTGACCATCACCCGGGTTTTGTGAGCACGGTCACGGCGCTGACCGAAGTAGGAAGCTACGCGGCTGCGCAGGTTTTTGGCTTTACCCACATAAAGGATGATGTTATCCTCGTCGATAAACTTGTAGACGCCCGGCTGGCGGGGTACAGTATCGGCTATTTTATGGAAATCTGCTGTAGTCATATTCGTCGCTGTCCGCTATATGGTTCCGTTTCCCGGTGGAAAATAATAAATACACAAAGAAACGCAAAGTAGACACACAGAGCGCAAAGTAAATATTCAATACGGCCCTTGGGAACCTTTGTGTCAATCATTAGTTATCCATTCTGAATGTAAACCACTTTCCGGGGAGCATGGTTTGAAGATGCTCGTGCTTGGTAGAAGCTTTAAAAGCCAAACGGTCATGCGTCCCTCAATACTCATTTCAAAAATTTTTCCCGAATTCAGCGACCTTCGTATATTGTGAAAAAACCAAAGATGAGCATCTCCTCTCCACCCCGCCGTATGCGGCTACTCTTTTTCGTGGTTTTGGGCTGTTTTCTCGGATACATCCCAGCCGGTGCGCAGGAGGTGGATAGTGTGGTTAGTGATAGTGCTCAGTTAGTCATTGATTCCAGTCTGTTACTTCCGGACCCCGATATACTCCAGTTTGATACCAGCTTATTGCTGACCGACACGTCCCCAGGAGGCGTCGACTGGCAAAGCAGCGACACTATGGCGGTGTACCTGATGCGCGAGCTGGAAAACTTCGGCTTGCTGCTCAAGGAGGTCGACCGGGCCCTCAGCCGGGGCTTTGACTCCACCGGCATTCAACAGAAGGTTCGAGAAACCGCTACTAACCTAACCGTTATCGATCAGGCCCTGGCGACTTACGCCGAGCGGATGGACCTGCGAACGCTGAGCACGATTAAGGTGGTGGTAGAAGAAATTCAGTCCCGGGTGAAAAACCGGCAGCAACAGCTCGACGCTTACAGCAAAAGACTGCTGGCCTACAACGCAGATATCAGTCGTTTCAAGTCCGAAGTGGATTGGCGAAACTTCCCTGCCGATTCCATCCTGCAACGCGTGTATCTTTCCCAGGCGGCTGACGTTTCCGGCAGAATAGACCAAATGGATAGCAGAATCAGGAAAGAATTGATCATTACCGTCTTATTAAGTCGGGAGATCAACGCCGCCGTCTTGCAGGCTTCGGCTCTATTGGAAAAAATTGAAACGGCTGAAAAGAGTTTTGCAGAAAACTTTTTCCAGCCACAGCACCCGCCCCTTTGGAATGCCGATCAGGCGGATTACTCCCGGTCTATCACCCGGGTAGCCCGCTCCTCTTACCTGGCAATTTTCGAGGTTATGGAGTATTTTCTAAGTACCAGGTGGGGGGTCAGAGTACTGAATATCGGCATTATTTTGCTGTTTTTCCTACTGGCGCGATATAACCTGAAAAAGATCAGGCAACAGCCCGACCACAACAGCAAGCTGGCTCCGGTCAAATACCTGGCTGATTATCCGCTGCTTGGCTCGCTGGTCGTAGGCATCACTTTGGCGCCGTTTTTATACCTAAATCCGCCGCTGTTTTACATGGAGCTGCTTTGGCTGGTTCTGGCCCTGCTATTGGGCACTTTTGTGTGGCGCGCCTGGCCCAGGTCCTTGCACGCATACTGGCTGGCCATCCTGCCGGTGTATTTGATCTATCTGCTCACCAATTTTTTGATGGACACTACGGTGTGGGAGCGCTGGCTGGTCTTCGCGCTGAATATCGCAGCGATATTCATCGGAACGATATTGCTGAGCCGTTTGGCGCTTCTGAAATCCCCCTATCTACGCGTGATGAAGGGAATTACCCGGCTGATGATCGGACTCAACATCCTGGCGTTGTTACTCAATCTGTTCGGCTTTTTCTCTCTGGGCAAAGTGCTGGGCTACGCCGGCGTGTTCGGTTTCATCTTCGGGCAGGCGCTCTGGATTTTCATTCAGCTCGTCGAAGAGGCCTTCTTCCTGCAGCAACAGGCGGGTGTAAAGAACCGCCTGGGCTCCTGGCTGCACTTTCAGAACATTCAGGAATGGCTGGACGAAGGGTTGTTTGTCGTAGCTGCCGTACTTTGGGTAATCGCCGAGGCCAAAATTCTGAATATTTACGATTCGGTTTACAACAATGTCGTCAGCTTTTTGAATCAGGAACGCACACTCGGCGACGCCACGTTCACCTTCGGCAGTATCCTGATCTTCATCTTCATCCTCTGGGCGACCACCATTCTTTCGAAATTGATCACCTTTTTCTTTGAAAACCGGAGGACGGAAGACGGCCGGACGGAAAAGAAAAACACATTCGGCAACTTCGCCGTTCTGATCCGGGTGGGATTGTTGTCGATCGGTTTCCTCATCGCCCTGTCGGCCGCGGGCATTCCCCTCGACCGCATCGCCATCGTCATCGGCGCACTGGGCGTGGGCATCGGCTTCGGCCTGCAAACCATCGTCAACAACCTCGTCTCGGGCATCATCCTGGCTTTCGAACGCCCCATCCAGATCGGCGACCTCATCGAGCTGGGGACGATGATCGGTACGGTCAAGGAAATCGGCATCCGCGCCAGCAAGATCACCACCTTCGACGGCGCCGAAGTGATCATCCCCAACGGCGACCTGCTCTCCCAGCAGGTCACCAACTGGACCCTGCACGACCGCAACCGCCGCATCGAACTCATCGTCGGAGTAGGCTACGGCTCAGATATCAAACAGGTGCGCGAAGTTATCGAAGGCGTCCTCAACGAACATTCCCAAATCATGTCCTATCCGGCGCCCATGGTACTGGTGCACAACTTCTCCGACAGCTCCGTCGACTTTCGCCTCCTGTTCTGGACCTACGAGATCGGACAGTGGATCAGCGTGAAAAGTGAGGTACTCTCCGCTATCTACGAAGCACTATATGCCGCCAAAATTGAAATCCCCTTTCCGAAACGGGATGTGTTCGTGCATTTTCCGGATAAGAAGCCGGAAGTGGATCGGTCCTCTTCTGAAGATCAAGGAGCAGAGACTGAAGAGCTGGGAGAAAGAGAGACGGATGATACAGAAAAGAAATAGGGAGAGGGACCGGTCTTTTTGTCGTTTTTCTATGGGCTTGTGCCTGACGTGCAGTGCAGCTGCAGTGCGAACGCATGGGAGCATTGACAGCTACACCGTGTTGTTCGGCGCTGCCTTTCTCTTTATTCAATTAGTAAAGTTTCTAATTGGTCAAGCAATTTTTGGACTTGAGTGGCCATTGGTTCGACTTCTTGCTCTTCTATTTCCTGGAAATCTTCGTAGTCAGCGTCTTGTCGCATTGCGAAAAGTTTGTTGAAGGCGATTCCCAAATCTTTCTCTACTTTGCCGGTTTTGATCAATTCTTGATTAAATTTCGTTTTGAGCCCACTGTGAGTGGTTACTTTTATTTCTCGCTTTGCTAGATAAGCTGAAATCATATAAAAACTCGCATAATAAAGCCGGTTAGCTGCGGAGTCCCATCGCTCTGCATCCAATAATAGTTTGGCATCCTGAAAAGTCTCTTTGGCTTTATTGATTCTGAAGTTTACCAGATCCTTCTTTGAATAGCTCATACCTCCACGCCCTCTTCTTCGATAATTTGATGGATCGGCGTAACGGTTCTTTCTTCCCATTCATCCTTTTGATGAATGATTGTACTTATTACCTCACCTTTCTCCAGTTCTATTTCATAGAGCCTTTCCCGAATTTCATCTTTCAATGCAGCTGTGACTTCCTGGTCCATCAAAATTAGAAAATCCCAGTCCGAATCTTGCCGGTTATCTCCCCTCGCCCGAGATCCGAATAGAATTACTTGGGCATTCTCATCTATTTTTTGAATTTCCGCTCTGACCAATTCGGGAATTCCTACTTGCTTCTTGACTTTAGTTGAGCCCGTCATTTGTTCCTCTTTTGATTCTTAGAAATTGGCAACCTTACTGCTGTCTTTTTACTCTATTTTGTTTCCACAATTTACGCGCTTTTTTGGTTGTTCTCAAGGTGGCGCCTAATAGCTTTGCATCAGCTACAATGATGCGGATACACAGCTGTTTCTCCTTGATCCTTCTCGAAATAGGCTTGACTTGCAGCCTGTGTCAGTGAAGGTATCAGGTTTTTAGAAAAAAAAACTTACTTTTAATTTTAACCCCAATACCTCTTGATTTGTCAATGTTCTCCTTTACTCTATTCCTATCTTTTCCTGGCGGCTCTTTCCTATAATTCTTCCCTTATCGGCCAGTCGACCGGCATTCCTGATGCCATCCAACTGGAAAACCTCACCAATGCCGGCAATAAAGCCTGGGCGACCTTCGACGAAAAAGAGAAAGATGGAAGCCGTCCCATTTCCAAAGAACAACGCATATTGATCAAGAAGAGCGGGGAATGGAAACTGGTGACGATGCTGTTTTTCCCTATGTAAAAAAATTCTGTGCCCGCTGTGATGGATTATTTTTTGTGAGGGGAAAAACCCTATTCACTAAATTTCAGTGCTCACCCCCTCCATCTCCAGCAACCGCTGCCAGTACCGGTCGGTATGCGCCTGCACCTCATCGAGTAATTCCTGACTTCCCTCCTTAAATAAATGACGGAAGCGTCCCTGATGCTTCATACACTCCGCGACGGGAATCATCTTTTCGGGCTTGTAATTGACGGTATAGTTTCGGTCTTCCACTTCGAAAAGCGGGAAAAGGCGGCTTTCCACCGCCAGTCGTCCGATCTCTATCGATTGGCCGGGATCGGTTTTGTGGCCGGGAGGACAGGGGCCGTCCACCATGATAAAGCGGAAGCCGTGGACATCCCTGGCTTTTTTGATTTTTGCCCTAAGATCCTCCATGAAGGCCAGGGAAGCCGTTGCTGCGTAAGGCAGGTTGTGGGCAGCGATGATGCCCATCAGGTCTTTGGGCCAGGTGCGTTTGTATCCCCGGCCCGGGTTGGTGGTGGTCACGGCGCCGTAGGGCGTAGCCGTACTGCTCTGGATGCCCGTATTCATGTAGGCCCCGTTATTGTTGCAAACATAGAGGATGTTCTCCCCGCGCGCCGCCGCGCCGGACAGCGCCTGGAAACCAATATCAAAGGTGCCGCCGTCGCCGGCGAGCACCGCTACCATGGTGTCCTGCTTGCCCTGCCGGTCAAGGGCAGCCCTTACCCCGGTTGCCGTAGCCGATGCTGCTGCAAAAACCGTATGCACCACATTGGCTTTCAGGTCATTGAGCGGATAGGGGCCCGTGATGATGGAAAAACAGGAGGCCGGCACCACGTATACCGTATCCTCCCCCAGAATGCTGGCTAAATGGCGCGCCAACAGCGACCATCCACATCCCCGGCAGCTCAGCGCGCCGGAATATACCTGTTCCTCTTTTATCAGAAAATCTTGTGCAGGTTTCATATCGATGAAGTTTAAACATGCTTAATCCACATCTACCCAGTTCACCTCTTCCGGACGGTGGAGGGCCTGGTAGATAATCTTCTCAATAGTTGCCGGCGGAACGTCCTTCCCGCCTACCCCGGCGTAAAAATCATAGAGCTTAAAGTCCGTCGGATACAGCGCCCGTTTCATTTCCTGCAGGATGGCCCCTTCGCGGTCGCCGAGGAAGTTGCGTTCCACGCAGGCGATAACCGCTTCCGGCGGCAGTCCGGCGAGCGCCTTGCGTACGGACGCTTTGGGGAACGGCCGGAACAGGCGGATTTTCAGCAGCCCCACCTCCGGGAACTGCTTGATAACGCCCCGCACCGTACTGGAAATGCTGGATATGGTGACGAGCACCAGTTTGGTCTGGGGGCCGATGTTTACAGCTTCGACATTATCGTAAGAGCGCCCGAATTTTTCAGCAAACTCTTTTGCCACGGACTCGGAAAGCGTCTCCACCCGCTGTATATCTTTCCAGTAACTGTAATTCAGCTTATTGTAATGCTCCGGTGCGACCAGGCCGCCGAAAGCCTTGGGGTTTTCCAAATCCACTTCCATAGGACTGTGCCGGAAGGGAGGCAAAAAATCATCGACCAGGTCCTGATCGGGGATCCAGACGTTTTCACTCGTATGACTCTGGTAAAAAGCATCCAGGACGACCATGACGGGAAGGTGCAGTTTCTCCGTAATCACATAAGCCTGAATAATGGTATCGAGTACTTCCTGCGAACTCTCGCCGTAGAATTGAATCCACCCCGTATCCCGTTGCGAGAGGGAATCCGACTGATCGGACCAGATATTCCAGGGGATGGACGGACGGCCCACATTACACACTACCATCGGAAGGCGAAAATGCGCGATGGCCTGCAACACCTCGTGGGCATAGAAGAGGCCTTGACCTGCGGTGGCGGTAAAAACTCGTTCCCCGGCAACGGCGGCCCCCATAGCGGCGGCAAATACCGAATGCTCGCTATCCATATTGATATAGGTGGCGTCGAGTTCTCCCTCCGCTGCCATTTGAGCGAGGCGCTCTACGATCGTGGTTTGCGGAGTAATCGGATAAGCCGGAACAAAGCCGGTCCGGCAGAGGCGGGCGCCCTCGGCAGCGGCGAAATTGCCTTTCATGATCTTTTCCCGGTGTCTGGGGTATTTGGCTTTACCGGCAGAAGTAGATTTTGCGCTATCTAAAGTTTCCATTTTCATGATGCTGCTGCTTCTTCGGTTAAGGTAAATTCGATGGCTGAACAGGGGCACTCCCGGACGCAGATGCCACATCCTTTGCAGTAGTCGTAATCGATGCGCAGGCGGCCTTGCTCATCGACCAGGATGGCGGCGTCCGGACAGAAGTTGAAACAGTTGCCGCAGTCGAAACACTCGCCGCAGTGCAGGCATCGCGCCGTTTCATCGACAATTTCCTCAGCTGTCAGTCCTTGAGACACTTCCGTAAAATCGTGGTGAAAATCCTCGGGTTGATGAAGTGGAGACTGGTGTCTGGGCAATGGCAGGAAGTACGCAAAGTTGATGTCCTCCGGTAAAACGACCTCCGGAAGCGTTTCCTTCGGGTCGTAGGGAGTTTCTCTCAAGAAAGCATCCACTTCCGCGGCCACCTTATTACCGGAGCCGATCGCTTCGGTTACGGTGCCGCCCCAGGCCATATCGCCGGCGCAGAAAACAGGTTTGTCTCCTGAATATTGGATCCTTCCCTGCTTGGGTGTGATGCCGGCTTCGCCAAAGGCAAATTGGTCGAAACGCTGCCCGATAGCGGTGATGACATGATCGAAGGTCTCTGTCCATTCCGATCCGGCGACAGGCTCCGGCCGGCGCCGCCCCGAATCATCGGGCTCGCCGAGCTGCATCCGGATCAGGTCGAGTTTTACCTGCTCGTTTTGTTTGGAAAGCCCTACCGGGGTGGTCAAAAACTGAAACCGCACGCCTTCCGCCTGTGCTTCGTGTACTTCCTGGGCGATGGCCGGCATTTCGCGGATGGTGCGCCGGTAAAAGATGGTAGGCGCGGCGGCAAGCCGGAGGACGGTACGGGAGACATCAACGGCCGTGTTGCCGCCGCCGATGATGGCTACCTTATCACCCGGTTTGATCCCTGCCTCCTCACCGTTTAATTTGAAGTTTCGGAGGAAGGAGATGCCATCGGTTACCAATTCTCCGCTAGGCAGTCCCAGACCGGAGCCGATGTGGGAGCCAACCGCGGTAATGACGGCGTCAAAATCTTCAGAGAGTTCATCAATCGTTACTTTTCTATTCAGGATGATTTCCACGCCTTTGCGTTTGATGATATCGATTTCCCGGTCGAGCACCTCGTCCGGCAAGCGGAATTTGGGGATGCCGCTGCGCATCATGCCGCCCGGGAGCGACATGGCTTCAAATACCGTTACCGGATAACCTCTTTCCCGGAGACGCAGGGCAGCGGTCAGTCCTGCCGGACCGCTACCGATTACGGCGATGCGTTCCTGGTGAAGGAGCGGCAGGGCTTGTACGTCACCGGACAAGGCTTTATCCCCGACAAAGCGTTCAATCGCTCCGATGTTAACACCCTGGTCCAATGCATTCCGATTGCAGGTTTGCTCGCAGAAGTTGGGGCATACCCGGCCGCAAATGGCCGGGAAAGGATTATTGTTATAAATGGTGTCGTAGGCTTCCTGGAACTTCCTTTCGGCTGCCAGCTTCACGAAAGCGCGCACGTCAATTCCGGCGGGACAGTTGACGTTACACGGAGGTGTGCGATCGACAAAGGCAGGGGTCATCAGCCGCCAGTTGCCCGTTTTATTGTTCGACATGGGTTGGGACCAGAAGGGCGCCGAAAGTCCTTCCGGGGCCGGCACTTCTTCAAAGAACAGTTCCTCCAGGCTGCGCCGTTTTTCCGTGGGTGGCGCATGGAGCCGCTCGATGAGCATTACATTGCGTTCTTCTACGCCGGCTACCAGCTTAAATGCTTCCTCAAAAGCCCGGCCGTTGGCATCCGGCTTGGCGGGAACGTTGGCTTTGACAGTGGCCTGACCAATGGCAAAGTCTGCCTCAAAGATGCGCAGGATAGCGCCGATCATCGCCGCATTGACGATGGGTAAAGACTTGCTGCCCAGCCCCAGGTCAAGCGAGATGGACGTCGCCGGAACGGTGTACACCTTTTTAGCAAATCCCCTGAAATGATCAAGGGGCCGTTCTGAGTTTATCAAAACTGCCCCTTGCGGATGTAATCCGTCGAAAACTGGAATCTGGTCTAATAGGCTCTCGTCAAAAACGACGATCAAATGGGGATGGTAAATGTTGCTCCGGTTGAAAATCTCCTTTTTGGCTACCCTGAGAAAGGCCTGAATGGGCGCTCCCGTCCGCTCAACACCGAATGCAGGAAATGCCTGCACCTGGAAATCGTCCAGCTTACTGAACACCTTTGCCAGAATTTCAAATGCGGTCACCATACCCTGACCGCCTCTGGCGTGTCCGCGTATTTCTAACATGGTAAAAGGTTTATTTGATTAGCTAGATCCCTTTGGACCTTACGACAGAACGAAGTAGGAGGACAGGTTTACCTTAATAAATCTCCGGTTTCCGGCCATGCGCTTTTCGCCTAGCTTCGGCGTAAAATCCAAGTCATCAAATTAAATCTGTCCAGGTCTTTATTTTAAGAATTTTTTAAAGTAGAATTGATGATGAAAGTCTTGTATAGCCTTGATTTTTGTCAGCGAGGCAACCGATAGGAATCCATTAATCAATTAAATACTTTTTCATCCTCCGAACTGCCGCCTCAATTTCCGCTGGCTGGTAGGGCGCATATCCCAGTACCAGGCCGGGACCGGGGTGGAAGGAAAATGTATACCCGGACAAGGGGCATGTACTCGGGTATCTTTTCACTGACAAAAGTACCGGCGCCGGTTTTCCCCTCCGCATAACCCTCCGCCGCCAGGTGTTCGAAGGCCAGCAGCACCGTAGAACGGGAAAGCTTTAAATGCTCCGCCAGCTCACGTGTAGGCGGCAGCCGCTGCCCGGGGATCAAACGCCCCTCGAGAATGACCCGCCGCAGCTGTTCGTACAACTGTTGATACAAAGGACTACCTGATTCCCGGTCAACCTCCAGACCGATTAGCGTGAGAGCTGTTTTTTCTTTTGGCATAGCTGCAAAATGGCCCTTTTAAACAAGCCAATTGAAAAATATATTTGCCGTGTGAATAGCACAAAGAAACCAGCATCAACCTAGTATCCACTTAACATCTACCTAGCACCATGCCAAGAAACTACACCAACCACCCCCTGACCCATGTCCGCCGCCGCGACCGGGCCGTTCACGATGATACCTGGATCACCGCATTTTTACACCGCACCTCCATGGGCGTACTGGCTCTGAGCCTGGATGGTCAGCCCTTTGTCAACAGCAACCTTTTTGTTTACGATGAAAAAGCACACACCATCATTCTCCACACCGCCCGGGAGGGGCGACTGCGATCCGTGGTAGAACAAAGCCCCCGGGCCTGCTTTAGCGTAAGCGAAATGGGCCGCCTGCTCCCCGCCGCCGAAGCGCTGGAGTTCAGCGTGGAATATGCCGGCGTCAGCGCTTTCGGAACGGTTAAAATTATCGAAGATGAAAGAGAGAGCACCCGGCTGTTGCAGTTGCTGCTCGACAAATATTTCCCCCACCTGAAACCCGGGAAGGACTACCGGCCTGTCATACCCGAAGAGCTGAAACGAACGGCGGTCTATGCCATGTACATCGAGGAATGGGTCGGAAAGAAGAAAGAGGTGGAAGACGATTTTCCCGGAGCTTTCCTCTATCAGGCATCGGATAGGAATGGCAATGGCAATGAGCAATGGCAATGGCAATGAGCAATGGCAATGAGCAATGGGCAATGGCAATAGCAATGGCAATGGGCAATGGGCAATGGCAATGGCAATGGGCAATGGGCAATGGCAATGGCAATGGCAATGGCAATGGCAATGGCAATGGCAATGGCAATGAGCAATGGCAATGAGCAATGGCAATGAGCAATGGCAATGAGCAATGGCAATCCGCTGCGATGACGGGAATTGCTATTGTAATGTAAGCATGCGGCGAACCGCGTGTTTCGTTCTTTGAAATAAGTCAGTAGCTTGACGGCCGGATTAAAGCTACAAAAAGATGAACGAGAATCGACCGAGCAAGCGTGCCTATCGGTGTGAAGAAGAGATGTTCCCATTGATAGAAAGCTGGGAATCGAGCGAACAGAGTCAACAAGCCTTTTGTAAAGCGCACAGTCTACCAATAGCTGTTTTCGGGTATTGGCTGCGCCGCTACCGGGAGGAAAAACGAAGACCTGCCAAAAAAGTACAAGGTTTTGTAAGTATTGAGATGGAAGCCTCGCCTGGCGAATCGGTTCTGGCGGAGATCCATTACCCGGACGGCACCCGCCTGGTCTTTAAGGAGCCTGTCGGGTTGGGATTTTTGCAAGGCTTACTGCCCAATGTGTAAACTATGCTTCCTTTCAGCAGCACTCAGCGATACTATTTCTATCGCCACCCTACCGATATGCGCAAATCCTTCAACGGGCTGAGTGGCTTGGTTCGTGCGGAGTTGGGAGCCGATCCGGTATCGGGCGATGTATTCATATTCGTAAACCGGCGCCGCGACCGGGTCAAGTTACTGGTGTGGGATCGCACCGGCTATGTTATCTTTTACAAACACCTTCAACAGGGCACCTTTGAGTTGCCGGCCTTTGAAGCAGAAGCGACCTCTTGTCAGATGAAATGGGACGAGCTGGTGTTGATCCTGGAAGGAGTGGCCCTGCAATCGGTTCGACGGCGTAAACGTTTTTCATGGCCGCCTCAAAATCAAAAAAGGCAGCTGGCTACGGGCGGGTGAACAGTTTTTCTTCAAATCGTATTAGTTATCCACATCTTTTCAGGGCTATTCGACCGGTCAAAAGAAAAACTAATTTTCAGGTCGGTTTTTCCACGAAAAAAGTGGTCGGATGTGAGTAAAAATAAGGCTTTGCATAAAGACTCGCCCCTGGCATCTTCGTATCTTTGAAAGGTGTCGGAAGAATACCTCCATAAAAGCAAAGAAGAATTGGTTGCCGAGAATGTGCAACTGAAAGCCGAGCTGGCGGAGCTCAAGCGTCTCGTTTTCGGGCGCAAGAGCGAACGCTTTGTAGCCGACCAGCCCCAGGCCGAACAACTGAATCTTTTCGTGCAGCATGATCATGAGGCCACCCCAGGCAAAACGGTGCAGCAGGCGGTTCAGGGCCACTATCGAAAAAAGGCGCAGCCCAAGCGGCTGAAGCTGCCCGACGATCTGCCGGTGGTAGAGGTCCGTATCGAACCTCACCCCGATGAGATCCAGGGATGGGTAAAGATCGGCGAGGAGATCACCGAGGAGTTGGATTATGTGCCGGGCTATTTGCGTATCAACCGGTACATCCGTTCTAAGTTCGCCCGTCCCAAGAGCGAACAGAGCCCGGATACGGAAGGAGAGAACATCTTCATTGCTCCCCTACCGAGCCGAGTGATCGACAAGGGCATTCCTTCAGCCGGCTTACTCACCTACATCTTGGTGTCTAAATTTATCGACCATTTACCGTATTACCGCATCCTCAAGATATTTAAGCGCGCCGGGATGGATATCCCGGCCTCCACGGTCAACGGCTGGGTGTCCAAATGCATCGATCTGTTAAGAGTACTATATCTGTATCACCAGGCCCGCCTGATGGAATGTGATTACTTGATGGCCGACGAAACGAAAATCCGGGTCTTGAAATCACCCAACCGGAAGGGTAAAAAGAATAAAGCCCACCAAGGCTACTTTTGGGTCTATTATGATCCCGGGGGTAAGCAAACCTTATTTGTCTACGATCCGGGGCGGGGCGGAAAATATCCCCGAGCACATCTGAAAGGCTTCCAGGGCCATCTGCAAACGGATGGATACTCGGTCTATGATGCCTTTGACAAAAGCGAAGCCATCACTCTGGTCGGTTGCATGGCCCATATCCGCCGCAAGTTCGAGCATGCCCTGAACAATGATCGGCAGCGGGCCGCTCATGTGCTTAAAGCCATGCAAAGCCTTTATATCCTGGAGCGTAGAGCCCGCGAAGAAGCCTACAGCATCGAACAGCGCCTGGAATTACGCCACAAGCAGGCCCGGCCCATCATGGAGGAGCTCAAAGAGTGGCTGTTAGAAAACCGGGATCAGGTACTGCCCAAAAGCAGCATCGGCGAGGCGATCAACTATGCTCTCAATCGGTGGAAATATATGGAGCGCTATCTGGATGATGGAAAACTAGAGATCGATAATAATCTGGTGGAGAATGCAATCCGGCCGGTGGCCATCGGCCGCAAAAACTATTTGTTTGCCGGCTCCCCGCAAGGAGCCGAATGGGCCGCCATCATTTACTCGCTGCTGTCTTCAGCCGTCAACTGTGGGCACGATCCTTCCCAGTACCTCAAAGATATCCTGCTAAGACTACCGGATCAGCCCCTCAACTACCTCGATGAATTATTGCCGGTGCATTGGGAGCCTCAGCAAGAGGGCATGGCAAAGGGGACGCTGAAGACCAGGACGTAGTTTGCCGGATGCTTACATTGTAATTGTAATTGACTATTGAAATTGCTATTGTAATTGCAATGGCAATGGCAATGGCAATGGCAATGGCAATGGCAATCCGCTGCGATGACGGGAATTGCTATTGTAATTGACTATTGAAATTGCTATTGCAATGGCAATGGCAATGGCAATGGCAATCCGCTGCGATGACGGGAATTGCTATTGTAATTGACTATTGAAATTGCTATTGTAATTGTAATTGTAATTGCTATTGTAATTGCCATTGTTCCACAAAATTCTCCCCTCGTTCTCCCCCTGCCGCGCCCGCCCAAGCCCGCCTGTGCTCTACTTCCTCCATTCTGCGGTTCCTCTGTTCTTCCGTTCTGCAGTTCTTCTGTTCTTCCCACCTTGCCTTTCCACTTTCCCTTCCCTAATTTTACTGGAAAACCCAAAAATGAAAACCTGGCAAATTCTTCTGGTTCTGTTTCTCATGCTGGCGGCCGCGGCAGGTATTGTAGTCTACCGGTATATCTGGCCGCCCCCGGGAATTGACTATCCGGCGCTTTCCGAGGTGGACAAGAGGGACGACCTCATCCAGGCCTACCTGGAAGATGAGCGGACCCACGCCCTTTCTATCGGCATCATTCAGGACAGTCAGTTCAGTTACCAGCACTACGGGCATATCAGCGGAACGGGAAGTGCATCCCCTGATAACGGTACTATTTATGAGATCGGTTCTATTACCAAGACCTTCACCGCCGCCGTGCTGGCGGGAATGGTCAGGGAGGGGAAGGTGCAATATGATGATCGCATCGCGCAATATTTGCCGGAAGGCGTTGTCAACTGGCCCGATTCTTTGCGCATCACGCTGTTGGAACTGGCTACCCACACTTCGGGACTCCCGCGTTTGCCCGATAATATGAAATGGGATGTGTTGCTGAACTTGCGTAACCCTTACTCCAATTACCAGGAAGAAGACTTGTTCGATTTTCTGCGGGAATACCAGCCCAAGCCTCCCGCAAAGCGCGAAACCGCTTACTCCAACCTAGGCTACGGGCTCCTGGGGCAATTGCTCGCCCGGGTGGAAGGCGTCGGCTACGAGACGCTGGTAAGCCGGTATGTCCTCCAACCGCTTGACATGCATTCCACGGCAATTGAACTGAGCGAAGACCAGCAATCGCGCTTCGCACCGGGTTATAATCCACGGGGCTACGCCAATCCCGCGTGGGACCTCCCGGGACTCGCCGGCGCCGGCGCCCTGCGTTCTACCACTCCCGATATGCTGCACTTCCTGCAAGCCAATATGGAGAAACATACTCCCTTTCCCATCACCCACCAGCCACGCGCCGAAATGGACGAGAACATGCAGGTGGGATTGGCCTGGATCATTGAAACACTACCCGCCAGTGGCCGGGAAATCATCTGGCACAACGGCGGTACCGGTGGCTTTCGCAGTTTTGTAGGCATGGATAGGGAAAAACAGATTGGCGTAGTTGTTTTATCCAATACGGCTTTGTCAGTTGATGAAATTGGGAAGGGCTTACTGACACTGCTCTCTCAGAAGAATGCCAACTGAACAGGAACCCGGCTCAACTGTTTGAAAGTAGAAAACTTCACTTGTATATGGTCTTTAGCTCCAACGGCAAACCACCCAAAAATGTGCTCGGCGAAGATCTGAAAAGCTGCTGTCAGGATCCTGTCACCGGATTCTATCGCGACGGATTTTGCAAAACCGGCCTCGAAGATTCAGGGCGCCACGTCATCTGCGCCGAAATGACCGACGACTTCCTCCGCTACACCTTCACCCGCGGCAATGACCTGATGACGCCCCGCCCGGAATATCAGTTTCCCGGGTTACGGGCCGGCGACCGCTGGTGCCTCTGCGCCCTGCGCTGGCGCGAAGCCCTGGAGGCCGGCAAGGCGCCGCCCGTCATTCTGGCCTCGACGCATGAGCGGGCCCTGGAGTTTGTCCGCATGGAGGACCTCAAGGCCCATGCCATCGACAAGGAGGTGTAGCGCTCGGCAAGATTCGTTAAATCCTAAAGGTAGGAACACCGCACTTCACCGTCACCTCAAACCGGACAGAATTAAGTTACCATTAAATTATGTCCGTTATCAGTAAGCTTGAAAAACGGTACTTTCCCCACCGCTCTCACAGGTATTATATACAGCCGGAGGAAGGCCTTCCGCATTCCTCTACCGCCTCCAATATGCCAAGCGACCAACCCTAAAAGGGGCCTCTGTTTACCGTTCGCGGTACTGGCGGATTACGTCTTCGAGGATCCAGTCCGGGTACTCAATGAAGTCGATCTGGCGCTTGATTTTGAGTTGTTCGTCGAAGTAGAGCCAGATGGTGAATTCGCTGCCCCACTGCCATTCGTACAATTCTCCCCGGAAGTAGAAAGGCGTAAAATAGCCCCGCCCGACCGCGGTGGAATCATTGACGGCCAGCGTTTGCAGCACCAGATGCGGCTGATCGGGCGACAGTTTCTGAAAATTCCCTTCGGGCCAGTTGTAGAAAGCCTGAAAGTCCGTCTTATTGAATATCTTGATCTGCAGCATGACGTCCTCAAACTGCATATCCTGGCGGTAAAAAGAGAGGAGCTTTTCCCAGTTTTCCCGCTCGGCGTAGGTAGCGAAGAATTCACTGGCGACCTGCTTGATCTTGGCCTTTTGGGCCGAAGCGGAAGCATTGTCGCGGGCGGAGGAGCTGTCGCAGCTATACAGGATAATTCCCAGTAAAATAAGGATCCCTGGCAGGATAGTTGGTATCTTCATCTTGTATCGGTATTCTGAATACTCCCGAAGGTATTATATTTTTCGGAAGTAGTCCCGACGGCCGGTTCCTGGCGGCTGATAGCGAGAAATTAAGATCTTACGCTCGATGGGGCTCAGGAAACTTCCTGATGAGATACTACCCTCGTCGCCGTGACCTTAATTTCCCACCATAACATCTATTTTCGTAGCTTATTAGTAAGCTTGAAAGATGGTACTTTTTCCGCCGCTCTTACAGGTATCACGTAAAGCCGTTGGGAGCCCTTTCCGACTTCCGAATTCTCACTTCCGGCTTCTTTTCAGCCGTGCTGTCCAGTCGACCTTGCCGGCTTCGATATCGGCCGGAGCGGGCATTTGGTCCTGGCGCATGAGTTCCTGGATGGCGTTGAGTTCGCCCCGGCCCATGCCGGCGACGGCCTTCACTTTATCGTCCACGACGTAGAAAGCGAGGAAGCTTTGTTCGTCGACATCTCCCTGGTAAATAATGCGCTCCCAGTTTTTGGCGTGGCCGAGGTAGGCCAGGCTTTTGCCGTGCTGCCGCGTCCAGAAGAAGGGCACCGTTTTGAAAGGATGATTGGCGCCGGCCATATTCATCCCGGCCACACGTCCCTGCTGGCAGGCGAGGGCCCAGTGTTCGATACGGGCCGTGCTGCCGTTGAGCGGGAAGTGGGCGATATCGCCGGCCGCGTAGAGATCGTGGCGTACATGCAGGAAATCATCGGTGCGAATGCCGCCGTCTTTTTCGCGGGGTACGCCCTCCAGATAACCGGTATTGGGTTCTACACCGATGCCGGCCAGGACGAGATCGGCGGGCAGGTCCTCCCCGTTGTCGAGCGTAACGGCCATTACTTTACCATCTTTGCCTTTCAGTCCTTCCACGGAGTGCCCCAGTTTGAATTGTACGCCTTTTTCCTCGTGCATTCGCTGGAGGAGGCTGCCGATGTCTTCGCCGAAGACGCGGGCGAAGGGCACCTTTTCAGGACCGACGACCGTCACTTCGCAATCGTGATTCAGCAAGCTGGCGGCGCTTTCCATTCCGATGAAAGAAGCGCCGATGACGACAGCCTTTTTGGCGCTTTCGGCCTCTTTGCGGATCTGCCGGCTGTCGGCCAGGCTGCGTAGCGTATGTACATTTTCCAGGCCCATACCGGGCAGGGGCAGGTGCCGCGGTGCGCCGCCGGTGCACAGCACAATCTTATCGTAAGACATTGGCTCGTGGTCTTCAAATTCGATCCGCTTATTAGACGCATCGACACGGGTGACGCGGCGCTTAGTCCGCACCTCGATGCCGTGGTCGTTATAAAAATCTTCGGAACGCAGGGGCATCCACTCTTCCGGTGCTTCGCCGGCCAGGTAGGCCTTGCTACAGTTGGGGCGGTCGTAGGGCAGGTCTTCGTCGGCCGAGATCATCACGATGCGGCCCTGATAGCCGGCCTGACGCATGCCTTCGGCCGCATAGGCGCCGGCCGCACCGCCGCCGAGCACAACATAAATTTCTCCTTCACTTTCATTGCGCTCACTCATCTGGTTCGGCACGCGGTCGCCCGCCTCTTCACGGACGTGGATGATGGCGTCATCGCCTTCCATACTCACCTCGTAGGTCGGCAGAGCATCCATGCCCGGCGCTTCCAGATGCTGACCGGAACAGGCATCGAAACAGGCGTGGTGCCAGGGGCAGACCAGGCGCCGGCCGTTGAGCAGGCCGTCTTCCAATGGAGCACCGTAGTGAGTGCAATAAGGATAGTGGGCATATAGTTCGCCGTCTACTTTAAGCAACAGGACCTCGGTGTCGTCCTGTTCTATTTTGCGTTTTTCGCCGTTTTTCATCTTGGCGGCGCCGTCCACTTTTATTTTTTTGATTGCCATGAATATCTGGGTTTTGGTAGGAAAATGTTTTTCATTACTTATAAAAACAGAACGCAACAAATGTTTAGTGCGGACGGCACTCCCAGTGCCGCTTGCAGCAGTCCCAAGAAAAGATTCGTGTAATTCCCCACATCGCTGTATTTTCGCAGCGCGAAAGACCGGGCATCCAACCTTTTGAGGAGTAAAGCCCTCTTTCTTTTACCCGGGCAGGCAACTGCCTTTGGTCACAAACAGGAGATTGTCCATGCAAAAACGATATAAAAAACAACGGCGCCTTACGACATTCGTCGTTGTTCTTTTTCTTTTACCGTTCTTATTCTTTCACTGCGCCAACCCCATTCCACCCGAGGGAGGGGAGCGGGACGAAACACCGCCACAGCTCGACACCACAGAATCGACGGCTAACTATCAGACCAATTTCAGCAAGCAGCCCATAGAGCTGGCCTTTGACGAATGGGTGGAGTTGAAAGACCCTTACAATGAGATTGTCATCTCGCCACCGCTGGAACGCAGCGAATACGAGGTGAGCATCAAAAGAAGGTCGGTGATCTTTGAGTTTACGGAATCGGCCGAATTGCGCGACAGCGCAACCTACACCATCAACTTCGGGGAAGCCATACAAGATCTCACGGAAGGCAATGCCGCCGATTACCTGCGCTTCGTCTTCGCCACCGGCGACCAGCTCGACTCCTTGCAGATGAACGGCCTCATCGTGGATGCACGTAGCGGCGAGCCGGTAGAGGAAGCGCTCTTTATGCTGTACGACGAACTCGCAGATTCTGTCGTCTACGACGGCAAGCCTTTTTACTTCGGTAAAACCGGGGAAAACGGACAGTTTCAGATCAATAATATTAAAGAGGGCATTTTCAAGGGCTTTGCATTGCTCGATGAAGGACGCTCCTATATCTATGATGGAGGGAATGAAAAGATCGGTTTTCCCGACAGCCTCATCACGCTAAGCGAATCGGGCCCGGCCCCGCAAGTGCGCATCCGCCTGTTCCAGGAGCGCAGCGAACCCCGAATGGTGGACAATATCCTGGATGAATTCGGAACGGTCAAAATCCTGTTCAACCAGCCTGTCGAAGGCATGGAAGTGACGACGCCCGACGGCCCCGCCATCGACCGGAACTACGACAGGGATACACTGGAAGTCTGGTACGCCGAAGCACAAAGCGAGCCCTGGTCCCTCATCGTCAACCTGGATACGATCTACCGCGACACCTTCCGCGTGCCTGCGGTAGAAAGCGAGGCGTTTTTGCAAACAGCCAGACTGGAAAGCAGCGGCAGTAGCGGCAGTAGTATTGCCCCCAACAAAGACTATCAGCTGACGTTCAACCACCCTCTTGCCGTCATCGACACTTCCCTGATGACCCTGCTGGAGGATACCAGCCGAACCAGTGTCCCTCCTCTACCTGTTCTCGATACCATTTTCCCCAATAAACTTTACCTGCAGTACAACCTGAAAGCCGGCATCTCCTACGAACTGCAGATTCTTCCCGGCGGCCTGTACGACATCTTCGGCATCCCCAACCAGGATACGGTCAGCCAGAATTTCCGGGTGCAGGAACGCAAGGAATTCGGCAACCTCGACCTGAGTATCACCGGCCTCGACAGCACCGAAAATTATGTCATTCAGGTTACCGAAGGAGAAGATAAAGTTATTCTCGAACGGCTGAGCTCCGGCCAAAGCAGCTTCCAGGAACGCTTCTCCCTGTTGCCCCCCGGCAAGTATACCGTCCGTCTCATCACCGACTGGAACGGCAACGGCCGATGGGACACAGGGGATTACGAACTGCGCCGCCAACCGGAACCCATCTACCTGGAAGCCATGGAACAACTTCGCGCCAACTGGGACCTGGAAGCCACCGTCAACCTCATCCCGGAGTGATCCCCTGCGGGGCAGGCCGCTTGACATTTTGGATGCCTTTTACGTTCATTTTTTCTAAACACCGAAATTGGGTTTTCATACCTCACAGGGCATCCAAAATGTCAAGCTCCGAATCTTTCATTCCGGAAGTTTGGTCCTGTACGGACGTTTGGCATAAGAAAATCCAAATTTTGTCAAAAGGGGCCATATTCAACCTTCGTAGTACAGAATCAAACGTCATCGGAAATTCCACTCCCCAAATTCCCCACCAGACGCTTGCGCCAGAGCTGGCTATAAGGTCGGAGCAAGGCTACGAGTTGGATGAAACTTGGCACAGGTTTTTTACAGTATAAGAACGGCGAAAAAAGCACCGCCTTTCAAGCTTACTGATAATCCACGAAAATAGATTTCATGCCGGAGAATTAAGGTCACGGCGGCGAGCGTAGTGCCCCTTTCGAAGGTTCACTGAAACAACCGGGCGTAAGACCTTAATTCTCCGGCACCTGCCGCAAGGCCCCTATCCGGATGGATGCGAAATGAACAAGTCTGAATCCCGGCCATACAACTAACTAATCCGACTATTAACTAATTTTTACGTTAAAAAACGTATCATTTAGTTGCATCTCACTTTCCAATCCCATATCTTTGCCTTGATCGCAACTGTAAAAACCATTTGAGCGATGGCAAAACAACTATTGATAACCGTTCTGACTACCCTCCTGATAACGACGGGCGCCTTCGCCCAGGCGCAGGATGAGGCCCCGGCTGACGTGGACCAACGCTACCAGCGGGCCGTGGATCTGATTAGCGCCTATCAATTTAAACAGGCCCAGGAGCTGCTGAGCGAATGCTACCATCAGGAGCCCGAAAACACCGATTACCTGACCCGTATCGCCTACTGCAATATGCAATTGGGTCGCTACGGCGACGCCAAGATTTTCTACAACAAGGTGCTGAGCCTGGATTCCACCAACGCCGTCGCGCTCAGTTCCCTGGGTACGATCTACGAGCGGGAGTACAACTACGGGCAGGCCGCCGGATATTTTCAGCAATTGCTGCAGGTAGATACCACCAACAGCTATTACTACAAGCGCAACGGCGCGCTGGCGCTCAAGCAAAACAACGCCATCGGCGCCCTCTATTATTACCTCAAGGCGCATCAGCTCAACGGGGCCGACATCGAAGTGATCGATCAGTTGAGCGCCCTCTACCTGGGCATGGGACAACTGGATTATGCCGAAGCAATGCTCGACAAAGGCTTCCACCTCGATCCGAAGAACATCAAGCTTTTATATAATAAAGCCAGCCTGCACAGCAAACGCCATCAGCACTCAGAAGTGATTGACGCCGTAGAGCGCGCCATGGAACAGGGCGACACGAGTGATTACTACCAGATGATGGTGGGTGTTGCCTATGTACGCGTCGACAGCGCCGAGAAGGCCATCGAGCACCTGCAGGCCATCGTCGACCGCGAGAAGGATTCCGAGCATACGCATCACTACCTGGGGCTGGCGCATTTCTACAAGCGGGATCTGGAAAAAGCGGAAGAGCATTTGCGCATAGCCCTGGAAAAGGGCGTCTCCGAAAAGATGGGTATCTACCACGGCGATCTGGCGAATACGCTGGTGGCGAGCAACGACTACCCCGGCGCTATCGAGCACTACCGTGCGGCGCACCGCTACAATCCGACGCCGCGCTATCTGTTTCGACTGGCGCAACTTAGTGACAGCTACTATAAGGATAAGAAAATTGCACTCCAATACTTTGACCGGTATCTGGCTGGCAGCGACGAAGAGTTCCGGGAGTACAGCGAGCAGCGCGCCCGGCAAATCCGGGAATATTTACACTTTTCCAAATCACGCACACAAGAACCGAACCGATGAAGAAACTGACTAAAGCGGAAGAAGATATCATGCACATCATCTGGGAGATCGCTCCCTGTACGGTAGGAGATATTCGCAACTATATCGAGGAAAAGCTCGGCGAAAAAAAGCCGCCGCATAGCACCATTTCCACCACGGTGCGCATCTTAGACGAGAAGGGCTTTCTGAGTCACAAAGCCTACGGTCGCACCTTTGTCTACTCGCCACAGGTGAGCAAGGAGCAGTACAGCAAGCAATCGGTTCGCAAACTGGTGCAGGACTACTTCGGCGGCTCCATGAACCGGCTGGTTTCCTTTCTGGTGAAAGAGGAGGACCTGAACCCGGATGAGCTGTCCGAGCTGCTGGACCGGCTGGAGGAGAAAGACGAAGAAAAAAAGGCCTAAATCCCTGTTGTCATGATTAGCTATTTCATTGAAGTCACAATTTGCTGGGCCGGGTTTTACGGGCTGTACGCGCTGCTGCTCAGCAAAACCACTTTTTTCCGGGCCAACCGCTATTACCTGATCGGCACCATGCTGCTCGGCCTGCTGGTGCCGCTGATGAACCTGCCCACCTTCGCGCCGGAACCGGAAAGCATTCCCGGCGTGGCCTACCTGCAACCGGTGAGCGTAGGGGCCGAACAGCTGGAAATCGTCGTGACCGCCAGAGCGGAAGACGCCGGATTCAATTACTACCGCTTACTTCAATGGATCTACCTCGGCGGTCTCCTGCTCTTCGGCTCCCGCTTCCTCTATGGTCTGTGGCAAATCTGGCAGTTGTACCACGTGGGCCGGAAAGAAAATTACGACGGCTACACGCTCGTCCGCACCCGGGAACCGCACCTGCCCTTCTCTTTCTTCGGCTTCCTTTTCTGGAGCGAGCGCATCGAGCTGGAAGGAGAGGATGGAAAAGCCGTACTCCGGCACGAGCAGGCTCATATCAGCGACTGGCACAGCTTCGATGTGTTGCTGATGGAAATCCTCTGCCTCGCCTTCTGGTTCAGCCCATTTGTTTATCTCTACCGGCGCTCGCTGCGCACCGTTCACGAATACCTCGCCGATCACGTGGTGCTTCAAACCACGCGGCGCAAAAAATATGGCCATTTACTGTTACAGCAATCGCAGTCCGGACTGCAGGTTGCACTCGCAAACCACTTTTTTCAAAATCAGATTAAACAACGAATTACGATGATGACCCGACATAAAACTTCGCGCAAAGCCCTATTACGATACTTCCTCGCCGTGCCGCTTTTCATCCTGTTCCTGCTGGCCTTCGCCAACCGGCAGCTCATCGGCCAAACGCTGCTGGAGATCCACAAGCCGGACGGGACCGTGGAACAGCATACGCTGAAGACTCCCAAGGAAGCCGATCAGTTCGTCAAGCCCGAACAGATTGCAACGGTGGAAGTACTCAAAAATGAGGAGAATGACAAAATCATCATCCGGATGAAGGATGCGGAACAAGTCGCCGGAAATGTCATAAAAGACGACAACCCTCAGATCACCCTCCGGGGATTGGAGGAATCCGACCAGCCCCTGCAGGTGGAACTGGTGCATCCCGACGGGCGGGTGGAAAAGCTGTCCGGCGCCCGGGAAGAGCAAATGGAAAAATTGTCGGAACTGGCTCAACCCTCCGATATCGCACGGGTAGCCGTTCGCAAAGACCAGGAAGCGGAAACCAATCGCCTCACCGTGTATCTGAAAGGAGCAGATGAAGAACAGGCTGCGCCTTCCAGTGACGGTGCTTCCTCTATCATCAAACTAAGAGAAACCGAACAGCAATCGATGCAGACCGATCCCAGCGCTTACAAAGTAGTGGAGCAAATGCCGCTTTTCCCGGGATGTGAAGACATCGATGATCCGGGCAAGGCCCAGGAGTGTTCCAACCGGGAGATGATCCTTTACATTTACAAAAACATACAGTATCCGGAAGCTGCCCGGAAGGCAAAGATCGAGGGTACCGTAATCGTTAAGTTCATCGTCGACAAGACAGGTCAGGTCACCGGAGCAAGAATCGTCCGGGATATCGGTAGCGGCGCCGGTGAAGAAGTACTGGGCCTCGTCAATGACATGCCACGCTGGACGCCAGGTAAACACAAGGGCGAAACCGTAAACGTAGAAATGGTGATTCCCGTCAAATTCAAACTGGAAGGAAAAGACCGCGCTCAGATCCAGGTGCAGGAAAAATCCTCTGAGGCCGTTTTTAAAGTAGTGGAGGAAATGCCCCGCTTCCCGGGTTGCGAGAACATGGCGGGCAGCGCAGAGGAAAAGACCGACTGCGCCAATCAGCAGCTTGTGCAATTCATCTACGAAAATATCCGCTACCCGGCTGAAGCCAAAGCCCTGGGCCTGGAAGGCACCGGTGTGGTCAGCTTCATCATCGGTAAAGACGGCTCGATTCGCGACGCCAAAGTGCGGCGCGACATCGGCGGCGGCGCCGGCGAAGAGATGCTGCGCGTGATCAACGAAATGCCGCGCTGGATTCCCGGCAAACAGGATGGTGAAAATGTAGCCGTCGAGTTTAACCTTCCGGTGAAATTCCAATTATCGGAAGAAGAAAAACAACAGGTAGCAGACCGCCAGCTCAAGCTTCAGCAATTCTCCGCTTCTCCCAACCCGACCGACGGACAGCTGCAGCTGCGCTTCCAGGGGGAGGCTGTGCCTACCCAGGTGCGCATCAGCGACCTCTCGGGCCGCGAAATCTTCCAGCAGAACCTGCAGGACTTCGACGGCCATTACACCGGCGATATCGACCTGAGCAAAGCCGGCGGTACGCTGCTACTGACCATTCAACAGGGAGAACGCCTCTTTACCGAAAAAATCATCGTACAATAAACTAACCGGAATCACCCGATACTTTTTGACGACGAAGCGCTCCCCGGCCCGGCCGGCGGAGCGCTTTTTAGCATCCAGCCCCCAGCATCCAGCATCCAGCATCTAGCCCCCATCCCCGCAGGCCTCAGCGATTGTCTGGCCGCGGCTGAGGGCCCGTAGCCAGTCCTCCAGCCGGAAATGGCGAAAGCACAGCAGCACCCCCTTTTCCTCAAATTGATCGAGGCTGTCGATAAACTGTCTGGTCAGTTGACGACGGTTTAAAGGTTCGGCAAGCAGGTTCCTGAAAAAGCACAGCAGGCTTTGAAGGAAAGGATCGGAAATTTTCTTTCTACTGCGGCGGCGGAAACTTTGCAGCAGGTGGTCGGCCAGGTAGTCCTCGCCGGCGTCGAAGAAGCTGATCCATTCGAAAATGAAGGGAAGTCCGGTAAATATTTGACGCACCTCTTCCCTGCTGTCCTGAATCATGCGTAGGTAGGCCGCTGCCTCCTTGTGCCGCCGGGTGGCCAGGTGCGCTATAAAGACAATGCCGTAGATAAGAAAGGCAATGCGTTCTCCGGCAATTTGATTATGTTTCAGGTGTCTTATAACTTTTGGCGCCTGCTTCAGCAACTGTTCAAAGCGGCATTGCCGGAAATACATCTCCAGTTCTACATAGAGAAAATAACTCAGGTGATGCTGAACACGCGTATATCGCTCCGCAAAGGCTTTTCCTTCTTCCAGCAATTGCGCCACCTCTTCATAATCTTCCTGCCTCAGGCAGTCGTTCAGATAATTGCGTAGCACCCCCAGATACTGGATGGGCATACTCTCTTTAAGATAAGCTTCCCGCCGGAAGAGCTGCACATTCTCACGACGCATTTGGCTGCCTTTCGCATCCTCCCCCAATAGTTCATAAATACGGCTCTTAGCTATATTTCTCGACAATTTTTCCACGGTTGAGGCCGAAGGAGAATCCTGTAGCAGCGGAAACTGCAGCAAGTTTTGCAACTCCCGAGCACCTGCTTCGGATAATCCCTCCTGCTCCGCTTTCCGGGCGCTGTCTATCAGTTCATTACTAAGGTGAGAAAGTTTGGTTTGTCGCCGAAGATGCCTCAAGCTTTTTTCGATGGTTTCGTAAGCAGGATGCGTACCCAATCCGGGTTTATCCCTGGCAATATGGCCGAGGAAATAGTCCAGCCGGGCTATCTCTATCAGGTAAGTATATTCTTCGTACTGTTCGCAAATTTGCCTAATCTTTTCAAGCTGGTCGATAGCCAGGTCGTACAACTGCTTTTCCGCAAGTACTTCCACCTCCTCCAGACCTTGCCGGATCTTACTCATTACACCGCGTTTGTGGTGGAAAGAGGTCAGGCTCTTCAGCACTTGCTGCCGGAGCTGGTTTTTGTAGACTTTAAAATTGGGAGCTCCCTTTTCACGAAAAAATTGTTTAACCGACTGTTCATCATACGCGTCCTGCGCATTGAGATAATCGAACAAATCGGTCAATACACTGCCTTCCGAGGCAAAATGAATTTTGTAGTACCGCTTTTCGGAAGGCTTCATCGAATGGATGATTCTAAACAAGTCATCACTGGGCTTTTTCATAGTGCACTCCACATTAGACCCTGCAAACAGACAGATATGGGAAACAGTGTACCGTCAGTCAGGATTGGGCACGACTTGAAAAGGTCTGCCTCTTAAGGTCAGAAAAAATTTACATTAATGCTTAAGAAAATGAGGTGGGTAGCACACACACTTAGCACAAAACACTGTAAAACAGCAATGAATACATATTTAAATCACAAACAAATAGTACGAAAAAGCATTCCGCTTATCGCTGGATACTTAACTTTCAACTAAATTTGCCTTGCAACAAAGCAGGTTATTTTTCAAATTACAAATTAATTAAAGAAAATCGTGAAGTATTTTCTTTAAAAGGGGTATCACACTCAGGTCTTAATAAGTCTCAACGTGATGCCCAAACAAGTACACACAAACTACTTTTCAGCCATTCCCTTTTTACGGGAATGGCTGTTTTTTTAGTAAGATCCGGGTAGGCCTCCTATTCCTCTCCTCCTTCCTCCGCCATCGTGGCGGCATTGATTTTCTCCACTTCCATATCGATGTAATACAAGCTTTGCGGGCCGTTGCCGATCAGCTTGATCTTATCGAGAATCGTGCGCATAAGTGCTTCCTCCTCTTTCTGCTCGTCAATGTACCATTGCAGGAAGTGGTGGGTGGTATGATCTTTTTCCTCCAGGCTGAGGGCCACCAGCTCGTGAATGGCTTTGGTGACGCGCTGCTCGTGGGCATACACCTCCTCAAAAAGGGATTGCACCGATTCGAATTCGTACGGCGGTTGCTTAATAGCCGGCGCCAGGGCGTGCCCGTCCACCTCACTGATGTAGTAAAAAATTCGCAACATATGTTCTTTTTCTTCTTCCGACTGGCGATGCATAAAAGCCGCACAGCCATCCAGCCCTTCTTTATCGCACCAGGAGGCCATCGACAGGTAGAGGAAAGAAGCGTATCCTTCTAATTCAATTTGTTGATTGAGCGATTGCTCCATTTTCTTTGAAATCATCATTAGTATCTGCGTTTTGTTGGTTCTGTTCAATGCCCAAATATAAGAGCTTGTCGGGAGTTTACCCCTTAGCACAAGGGGAATTACCCGGTCAGATAAACACTTTTCCCTTGCCCTTGTTAAGCCCATACTATGAAAATTGAGAAAAAATACCAGTTATCCTCCCGGGATATAGATCGTATTATAGGAATGGCCTGGGAAGACCGAACCCCTTTCGAAGCGATTGAACAACAATTCGGGCTCCCGGAAGATGAGGTGATCCGGTTTATGCGCCGGCAACTCAGGCACAGTAGCTGGAAACGCTGGCGAAAAAGAGTACAAGGTCGAAAAAGTAAACACGCTAAACTACGCCGGGAGGGCACCAGACGCTTTCGCTGCAGCCGGCAAAAACACATTTCCCTGAACCAGATCTCTAAAAGGAAGGGTTAAAGGATTGAGGGAAGAATCCGTTGAAATATAAACCAGAGGTTCCTCTGTTCCGCTCTGGTTATTTGTACGAATTTCATTCTTTTTTGCCAATTTAAATTGCATCAAGGAATTGGAAGTCAATAACAAGGCTTCCGACTTCTCGGAGCGAAGCGAAGAGCCGTATGGCCGACTTCCGACTTAGTATTATTTCTACCGCATGGGTTGTATGCTGAAGGCAATGACAAAAGCAATCAGCGCGATAATCAGCCCGTACATAAAGATGCTGTAGCAAATGCGCAGGTACTTATATTTCTTTGCCAGAACGATCCCCAGGTAATACAAGTCACGGGTCATAGAACTGTAGAGAAAGTCGGAATCCTTGATCATTTCCATCATCCCCCAGTGAAAATCGCGGAGCTCCATGTTGTAAAAATTTCCAAAAAAGAGGAGGTTAGCTTGTTTGTCTTCAATGTCTTCACGGGTGAATTTGCCTTCCGTGATCTTAGGACGCGTAGACATGATGGCGTAGATCAGCGAAAGCAGGCATACCAGCAACAGCAGACCGGTGGGGATAATTAAATGGGGGTTGCTGTCGAGCTTGGTCGCCAGGTTAGAAACGACGATGGAGATGATGATCGCATTGATACTCAGCATGATATTGGCCTTGTTGTCGGCGATAGAGCTGAGGTTGATATGGGTGCGGTAAGTGGTGCGGTACATCGTTTCGACGCCACGCCCCAGGTTGAGCTGCTTGAGTTCAAGGTCGCTCTTATTTTTATTTTTGTTTTTCTTCTTTTTATTTTTCTTCTTGTTTCCCTTCTCTTTGCTCTCCTCTTCTGCTTCGTTGGGATAAAAGCGCCGACGGTGTTTTTTTAGTTGTTTTATATGCTTATTCTTTCCTTCTTCAAACATTTCCCGGGCGGCTTCGGTGTAGTACTGATGTCCTCTGACAAAGTTGAGCTCAAAGTCGACCCACTCCTGTTCCGACATGAGGCGCTTCTGCGTCAGGTTGAGTTCCTGCCGCACGCGGCTGCAGCGCTCCCAGTAAGTTTCGCTTCCCAGGTGACTCATATCGGCATCGCAAAGAATTTCTTCCAGCAGACTTTGCGGCTGGTAAGGCATGCGGGTGGCCATGATGCAGTTAAGTACTTCTTTCAGGTCCTGATCCGGATAATGGTGCTTTTGCAAAAAAGCACGGGCGTGCTCGCAACTGCGGGCCTCGTGCCCCTCCGCCCCTTTGTCGTACCCCGTGTCGTGAAACCAGGCTGCCAGGCGCAGCACCTCCATCTCTTTATCGGATAAATGATAATAGGAAGCGATGCGTTCTACTGCCTCCGCTACCTCTTGTACATGCTCGAAGTCATGGTATACGTAGTCAGGGGAAATACATTCCTCATAGAATTTTTCCACGTAATCCTCTACCTCTGCCAGGAGATCTTTCACTGTTTGCATCATCCGCTTGCAATTTGTGCAACCCAAGTTTAGTTTTCTGACAACCGGTGTAACCAATTGCCGATGAGGGCAAAATATCAAAAATTTGGCAAACGCCTGAAAAGCCGCACTGTTTCTAACGGATGAGAGGGGGAAAATATTGAAAGTTAAAGTACTCAGCCCTATTATAAAGGCTCAAAAAATCCGATACTGGCGCCCACCCAGCGATCGTCGCTGTTATAGCGTACGCCGACCATCTCACCGCGGGTGATCCGCACCAGGTTGATCGCCGGTTGGGGCCGGTCCCAGCCGGGTTTCCAGATCATCATCATGCGCAATTCGCACTTGGAGTCCGGCAGATCACCCGGTGCTTTAATGACGGGACTATAGGTCACCTTACGCTGGAGGATATAATTGGAAGGATCCTTCACGGCGTCGAGGTCCTGTTTTGTTACATTAATTTTGACCCCCTTTCCGGAAAAGGAAAATAATGGTTTTAGGACGTAGTTTTCCAGGTCATCGGGATAATACTCCATCTGGTCCAGAAAGAAAGTTTGCGGTACGCTGGGATGCTGCAGGAAAGGCATGGTGTATTTACTGATGCGCATAAACCAGTTGGGATGACCGGCCCATTCCACATCGACTTCCTCGGTGAGGTTGAAGTCACGCACCAGGTCGGGGCGCTGCATCAGCTCGTCGAAGATGACCCGGTTGAAGATGCGGTGCACGGCGATGCTTCGGCCCTGCTCATCGAGGTAGTAGAGGTCGCGTCCATCGCGCTTCAGGTCACTCAGGCAAAGTATTTTGATGCCCAGCACCTCCTGTGCGCCCCAGAAGTCGATACGGGTATTTTGCTTTCCCGGTTCGATTTCCAGAAGGATGACATTGCGCGGATGATGTTCCCCTACGATCACTTCGCGCAACAGCTTTACATAGCTCACCAGGTTCAGCCCCCCGAAAAGGTGATCCAGTTCCGCCGGCACATGAAAGTACCGCCGGTAATTGATAGCCAGCAGATGTTGATAAAAGAAAAGGGAGGGGAAGCCCTGTAGCTCGATCAGGTGAGGAGAAAGCACGCCGTTTTCATCCTGGCTGATCGCAAAGTCGAATTGCAGAAAGAGGGGATGCTCATCCTCGTTGGGCACTAATAAAGCCGGCAGGGGAATCGCCCGGTGGGTGAGCGATTTGAAATCGGGGCGCAGCAGAAACTCACTGATATCTTTGCAGGCCTGTTCCAGTTTGCGTCCCAGCTCCCGGGGAACGAAAACCGGCGTCTCCGCCACTTTGAAGGTGGGGGCTTCGCCAAAGGTGTGCTCGAGGGCCTTCATAAAGGCCTCATAAGCCTCCGGGCGGAATTGCTCATTAAATTGCTTCCTGATGTGAGGTATCATATTCTTTAGGCGTTGGGCATTATATCGGAATAGCCGCCTGCTGTGTCTTGCGGATGGAACGGTACAGAAAGCCGGGAAGTACAAGCTCGTAAGTCAGGGATATCTTATCGGGATCTCCCAGGTGATTCATCATGCGCATATACTTGCGCTCGCTGTGCTCATCAGTAATTTTTCGGCGGCGTTCGGGATCCAGAAAGTGGATGATCATCCCGTCGGGATCCGCTTCCGGATGAAACTGGGTACCGACGATCTCTCCGGAGAAGCGCATCGCCATAATGGCGCGTTCCAGCGGCACACGGGGACGGATCTTTTCGAGCGCCAGGATCGAGGCTCCGATTTCGTTTATGCGTTCTACATCAGGCTGAACAACCTGCCAGTCGCGAAAATCGGCTACGTAGAACGGATTGGGCAACTCCTGCAACAGGGGGTCGCCGGTGCCCGCATCGGTCATATGGCATAGGAAGGTTCCAAAGGAGGTCGACTTGCGTGCCGTCACCTGCCCTATCCGGAAGAATTTACAGGCCATCTGAAAAGAGTGGCAGATGAAGAACACATGCTTTTTCGGCTGTCCGGAGAACCGGTTCCATTCCCAGATGCTTTCCAGCCACTCGTAGTAACGGCGGTCCCATTCGCCGTCCCCGTCGTGCGGGCTGCCGGGGCCGCCGGTGGAGATATAGATGTCGTAATCGAGACCCGGCAATTCGGCTTTTCCCCTGACATCGAAAAGGTCCCAGCCGGCCAGTTCGGGAAAACTATTGACGATGGCTTTGATACAACGCATGCCCTGATTCGGGGTATTGTCGTATAAGTCGAGTATGGCTAAACGGACAGATTTCATTTCCTTATACTTATGCGCTCCCGCGGACAACAGGCGCCCTGTGCCTGTGGAAGGAGAACTGGTTTACCTGATTAACAAATCATCGCCAGGTCGGGATTAAGCCGGCCACTGTTTTTATAGCCTTAACCCGGATTATTAATGGATTAAAGGTACGCAGTTCGGCAGAAGGTTAGGGCATTGCCGGGGCTTGTTTTTTTGGCGGGGCATTACTTCTTCTCAGCGCCCGCCGGTTTCGGCATACCGGGCGCCACGGCCTGCTGCATAAAGGCTCCCCAGGTCAGGTTGTTCTGCCCTTCCCGGTGCGCCTGCGCCCGTTCTATTGCGTACTGAGCGGAGGTTTCCACCACCCATTCGAAGTTTTCCTCTCCGACGGAGTGCACATCGGCATCGGGCGCCGGGTTGCCGAAGTCGATAGCGTAGGGCACGCCGTCGCGCACGGCCAGCTCCACGGTGTTGAAATCGTAGCCCAGGGCCCGGTTCAGGTCGATGACGTAGTCTTCCATCTTTTTGACCAGGCTCTCCGGTACGTCGTGTTGTACGCGGTAGCGCAGGTGAAAGGGGTTGCGGGGCTCGTAGTGCATAATGCGGACGTACTTGCCGCCGATGCAGTAGCAGCGGAAGTAGGCCCGGAAATCGATAGCCTCCTGCAGCATCATGACCAGCTGGCCGGTCTCGTTGTATTTTTCAAAAAAGTCTTCGCGGTTCTCCAGCTTGTAGACGTGCTTCCAGCCTCCGCCGGCGAAGGGCTTCATAAAGGCCGGGAAGCCGACGTAGTCGAATATCGCCTCCCAGTCGAGCGGGAAAGCCAGGTTGGAAAAGGATTCGGCGCGAGTATCGTCGGGGCGTTCATTGGAGGGCAGCAGCACGGTGCGCGGCACGGGCACTTCTTCGTTCAGGGCCACCACGTTGTTCAGGAATTTGTCATCGGCGCTCCACCAGAAAGGGTTGTTGATGACCGCCGTGCCGGTGGCGGCGGCGTTTTTCAGATAGGCGCGGTAGAAAGGCACATCCTGCGAAATGCGGTCGATAATGACGGCGTAATCCGTGGTTTTACCCTGAATTACCTTGTCGATCTTGACCGGCTCGGCCACGATGCCGTCCACCTGTTTGCTGTTGACGCGATCGATAAAGGCCTGCGGATAGGTGCGTTCCCAGCCGAATAGAATCCCAATTTTTTTCATGTCGATTGTTCCGTTTTTTTTAGATGAGGCTCAGATAGTGGGGAAACATCTCCTGCCACAGCGGCCAGTCGTGCTTCACCCAGCCGCGCATATCCAGCCAGTGATTGACGCTTTTCTGATGCAGCAGATGAGAAAGATGCTCGTTGGCCGGGCGACAGATATCCCATTCGGAAGTGCCCAGCACGATGTTCATCCGCCACAGGTCGGGGTGATTCAGTCCCGGCAGGAAGTCCAGCGGGCTGGTAAAATAAACATTATCGTCGTAATGACCATCCATGAAAGGCTTGGTGTCATAGGCGCCGCTCATAGAAAACAGATGACTGACCAACTCCGGGTGCCGGAAGGCGAAATTGGCGGCGTGAAACCCACCGAAGCTGGCGCCCGCTACAGCCACCTTGCCGCTGCCGGTATTCCAGCGCACCTTCTGGACGATCTCCTCGAGGATCATATTGTCATACCACAGATGGTTGCGCACCCGGTCGGCAGGGTGTATCCCCCGGTTGTACCAGCTGTAAGCATCGATGCTGTCGGGGCAGTAGATCTGGATGAAGCCCCGCTCCAGGAACCACTCGGCGGTCCGGATCAGGCCAAAGTCCTTACTCTCGTAATAGCGTCCTTTAGTGGAAGGAAAAATGATAACCGGATATCCCTGGCGCCCGTGCACCAGCATTTCAATGTCCCGGTTGAGGTTGTGGGAGTACCAGCGATGATAAGATTCGTGGGCCATATAGTCGGCAGGTTGAAAATGGTTTTAAATTGAGCGGCAAAGGTAATAGTAAAACGGGAATCAGCCAACTGATTGTCAAAACTTTACAACTTAGACAAACCGTCATTTATACGGCTGTATCTCTCCCCGGCTTCAATATTCAAAATCAAATTCTGAAAAAACCGTCTTCCCGGTTTTATTGGTTTCCCAACTTTCTTGTTGGAGAAAAAATCATCGCCCGGTTTTTTTGGGAAAATTGTCCGGTTTTGGTAAACCGTCAGCAAATTCTTTCTTCGGCATGGGGCCTGGCGGCCTGATGCTGGAAAATCAAGGTGGAACGCCCGGTTTTTGAGAAAGCGTCCGATGAACGCCACCAAAAAGACAAGAGAACCGCTCCCTACACGACTGTTTTCCCGATTCCATTCAACTATTCCCTCAAAATCTCGATTAAAAGAGTAGCTTCCAACTCATTCCATCAAAGCAAAACCCACACCACCCATGCGTTCACAAAAAGTGACCTTCGAAAACGCCAAAGGCGAGGAGCTCGCCGCCCGCCTGGAACTGCCGGTCAATCAGCAGCCGCATACCTTCGCGTTATTTGCCCACTGCTTCACCTGCACCAAGAACCTGACGGCGGTGCGCAACCTCAGCCGGGCGCTGAGCATCAACGGCATCGCCGTGCTGCGCTTCGACTTCACGGGGCTCGGCGAAAGCGAGGGCGACTTCGCCGACACCAACTTCTCCTCCAACATCGAGGACCTGATCGGAGCAGCGCAATACCTGGAAGAAAATTACAAGGCCCCCGCCATCGTGATCGGCCACTCGCTGGGCGGCGCGGCGGCCATCTGCGCGGCGGCGCAGCTCGACTATGTGCGCGCGGTCGCCACCCTCGGCGCTCCCTTCGATCCGCAGCACGTCAGCCACCTGTTCGGAACGGAAATCGAAAAGATCGAAGCGCAAGGCGTGGCCGAAGTCAATATCGGCGGCCGGCCCTTTACCGTGAAAAAGCAGTTTCTGGAAGACATCAAAGAGAACAACATCAAGGACCACCTTGAAAACCTCGATAAAGCCATCCTGATCATGCACTCGCCACAGGATAGAACGGTAGCAGTGGAAAACGCCGCCAAGATCTACCACGCCGCCCGCCACCCCAAGAGCTTCATCTCCCTCGATGGCGCCGACCACCTGCTGTCCGACAAACGCGACTCGCTCTACGCCGGCAGCATGATCGCCTCCTGGGCCGAGCGCTATGTCAATGTGCCGGAAAAGGAAAAACTCAAAGTGGAAAAGGAAGTGGCCGTCCGCCTGGGCAGCGAGGGCTACACCACCGACATTATGGTGCGCCAGCACAGCCTGACGGCCGACGAACCGGAGAGCATCGGCGGCAACGACTTCGGCCCCTCCCCCTACGAACTGCTCAGCGCCGGCCTCGGCGCCTGCACCGCCATGACGCTGCAGATGTACGCCCGCCGCAAAGACTGGGACCTTCGGGAGGTCGTCGTCCACCTCGAACACTACAAGGACTACGCCGAGGACTTCCAGAAGACCGAAGAGGAAGGCTCCAAAATCGACCACTTCGACCGCATCCTGGAACTGGAAGGCGACCTGGATGGCGATCAGCGACAACGCCTGGTCGAAATCGCCAACAAGTGTCCGGTGCACCGCACCCTCCACAGCGATATCCAGGTGAATACCAAGTTGAAGTAGTCTGTCAGGGGCCTGTCAGGATGCGCCTCCAAGGACGCGCCCTGACTTCGGAGGCGTCCCCCGATAGCCCTTAGCTGCGGGGATTTACCCTTGAGGTACGGGGGCAGATCCCGTCTTTGCTCTTTGCAGCGGAATGAAAGAGCTTAGCATTTGACCTATGCTTCCGGTTGCAGCTCTCATAGTCCGCCAGATTTATAGCCTGCCAAACCTGAAAATCTTAAAACCATACTTCTGCAAATAAGCAGCCATGCCGAAAGGGGATTTGCTAAATCTGTTCCCCCGCCTCCACCTTCCAGCAATCCTCCCCATCTCTCTAAACCAGGAGCCCCTGGGAAAGGCCCTCCCCTGCGGGCCGTATGGCTGCTGCGCCCCGCCAGGTTGCGCTTTCCCAGCGCGACCTGGCTTCACTTCAAAACCGGAGACCTTAACCCGGATTAACTTTCAATGATCTCGCCGACTATCCAATGAACAGCTCCACTGATGAGCAGGCTGCCGAAGCCCTCAGCAATATCGAGCTGCTCCGGCAGTTAAAAAAGTCGAGCAGTTGCTCAACGATAAAAAGGCCGTTGTCAAAGCGTTGATCGATGCATTTCTGCTCAAATAGGACATTCAGCAGAAGTTCGCTTAGTACAGGCGAATCGAATAAGACGCAAAAAGCTCCACGCAACTTTCATCGCGTGGAGCTTTTTGTTTTTTCTAGGCCCAGGAAGGCTCAGCCCTTTGGCCCTTTTACCCGCCAAAGCAATGCGAAGGCGGGAATACACGCTATGCGGCAATTTATCTGCCGAAGGTAGATGTTATCGCACTGCGCATAGCTCCGCATTAGGGCCAAGGGAGCGGAGCGGCAAGGAGCTGGCCGTTCTTGCATGGCGGGCAGGAGGCGTGTCCGCCCATAATTGGGCGGGTTTATCCGACCACACTTGGGCGGACCGCCACCTCGGACCGCGTGCGAGCCAAGCTCGCAACGAGCCCCGCTGTTTAATGTTTGGCAGGTGGTGGCACAGCGGACTTTGGAGTGGCTGTTCGTAGTAAGACAAACTACCGATAGCGGGCATACTTCGGCCAGTGGGAAAAAGGTATTTCTAAAGTCATTCCTTCATAATCTTCTATGTCATCATCAATCCACTCATTGGGAATGAGATCATTCAAAAAGTGGCGTAGAAGGATAAATACTTTTAATTGTTGTAAGTAGGTAAATGCTATCGGTTGCAAGAC